>MDSZ01253243.1_pt1 | contig 10557 bp, 13 predicted proteins | sample 811201 | NCBI WGS metagenome assembly MDSZ01 (sample SAMN05326647, study PRJNA326480) | marine metagenome | isolation source: seawater | place: Indian Ocean: North | collected 2010
GAAAGATATTGATATTTGTAGTAAAGATGGTAAATTAATTAGTTTAAGTTCTCCAGGTAAAGAAGTTCATAATAATAAAGATATTTGCAATTTAATTAAACCGGTTCAAATAAAGAAATCATTCAAATTTGCAAATATTAAATCTAAAGCAGAAGAACCTATTATTGGTGCAATTAGCGTTGAGCAAAATGGTGATATTACTGCCACTTCTATTAGTTGTAAAAAAACTGGTTCTTCAAAAACGATTATTACTGATCAACAATCAACAAGTGGAATGCAAGAAACATCCAGTATTGATATTCCCTCAACAGTAATAACTAGTAAAAGCAAGAGCATTAAAAGAAAAAATAAAGAAAGAAACTGTTTAAATGGAGGATGTACAATAATGGGTGGAAATAAAACAAGAAAAAAACATTAATGCATTTAAATATATATATTATTTAATTTTTTTAATATATATATGGAATATAAGTGTCCTATTTGTGAAAGAGAACCAGGTTCTCATTCTTTGAAAAAAATTCATTCTCAAAATGAAGTAATTGTATATTATACTTGTCCTGCTGAAGCAAGCAAATATTACGATAATGAAGGAATTTGTAACCATTATGATGGTGAGTTTTCGACGATTCCAGAAAACAATTTATGGATGTGGGTATTTGATTGTTCTGGTTTTGAATTTAAGCACGTATGTGAATATCAAGTTGGTCTTGATTTAGCTAATTTAATTACAAAAAAATATAGTGATAACCTTCAAAAAATATGTATTATTAATCCAAATTGGTATATTTATTTATTATTATCCATAATGTGGCCACTAATAGATGATAAAATAAAATCAAAAATACTGTATGATCCTAATTTTAAATTTATTTTTCAAGATGTTCCAGTTAAATAAATACCAATTAATACCAATACAACTCCCGATAATTGTTTTAAGTTAATGTTCTCATTAAACAATATATAACCGATTAACAATAATAACAACACTTCATATCCTGCCATTACTGTTCGAATGTTTCCTAATGAAGCTTTTGTAGAAATACTATAAACCCAAAATATATTTCCAATAAAAAACAATAAACCAACAATCAAACCATTCATTAGTTTTCTTCTATCCATTTTAAAATTATAGTCATTTAAAGTTAATAATGCAAGAAAAAATAGAGCTGTTAAGCCTTGTGCTAATCCAAAGCATATTGTGGCAGACATAAATTCACCATCTTTATCAAAACAGCGTCTTATGAATACTTGAGAAATTGCATAAAGTGTTGTTCCTATAATTATACTTGCAATCCAATCCATATATTATATAGTGATATAATATATGGCTTCAAATAAAACTAGACGTCATAATAAAACTAAAGCTATGAGACAAACAAAGTACAACAAAAAGAACAATCAACAAAAGCGCAAATCTAGGAAAAGTAAAGTAGTGAGCGGAGGTGAATGAGCCGCAGCGAAAGCTGCTCGAGAAGCAAGAGAAGCAGCCGCAGCCGCGCAACAACAACTATAAATATGTTATCAACAAAAAGGAATGACAAAGTTTGTTAATAGAAAAACAAACTTTTGAGACTTTTGTTTATACATATTCGACTTTTAATACAAAAGAAATATCATCACCATTTAAATTCATTACTTTTCCAAATTCATTAATTAATTTTATATTAATTTTAAGTAAATCATTTTTACCTGAATAATTGCGCAACTCGGATGCTAAATATCCATTTGATGTAGATGCAGGTAAAACGCTGCCATAAGGGTAATTTGTATTGTCTAATTGAATACGGGTTAATGTATTTCTATTTACTTTACCATTAAATTCATCAAGTGTTAAATATAAATAACGAGGTCCATTTAGATTGATTAATCCTTCACTTGTGTGTGAAGTTCCTTCATATTCATTCTTTCTAAAACCCAACAACCATCCCAAACTAGACTTTAAATCAAAACGCTTAAAATTGCCATATTTATCAACATCAAAGTTAATTTTATCTGTAGTGGTGAACGTCCCTTTATTGTTGGAAACAGCAAAACTACCCGATGGCATTTCACTATTTATATATGTTTCCAAATCAGATGCAGTGTAGTTATTATCAGGTACTGTTATAAGTTTACTACCTACTTTACATACATTGTTTCCCAAAGCTTCTGATACGTTATAAAAAGAAATGGGCAATTCTAAATTTGTTACATAAATGCTTTTTATGTCATTTACTCTTTCAAGTGTAATATTATAGTCAATTTCAAATGTGTCTTTGTAATCATCTCTAAATCTAGTATCAATATTAATCCATTTTGTTTGGGTATTCTTTGATACATTTGTCATAACCATATGACTACCATATTGATTCATCTCTGGTCCCAAAAATAAATGTTTATCATCCATATAGTTGCTCATTTTTGTATATATAAATATATACAAAAAATATATTCATTCTTAACAATTGCATTTTTTAATCCAAGGCTTTCTTAAACAATCACAATTCTCTCGTTCAGGTCTTTTTAAACCAGAACCATTGTAATAGGTTGGTACACTTCTACCTGGTGCTTTCATTATTGGAAAACATAATTGTTGATATGCCAATGTTGGTTTTCTGTTTGATCTTGTATTTGTGTTTGAGCATAATAAAAACGTAGGACAATTACCTGATGCGTCTAGCTCCATATCAAATATTACCTTTTTATTAGGTAAAGCTAACTTGTTGTATGTAGGTTTATTATTTTCAATTGTTGTTTGTAATCTATATTCTTTAAATGATGTATAATCATCAGAATGGAGAACTCCAGGTAAAGATGTGGGATTTTCTTTTAATATTGTGCCTGTTTTTTTAAATTTCAAATAATCACTTTGAGACATTATATATTTGTATTACATTTTTTCTTAGTTTGGGTATCCAGATAATATTTTGTTATATTGTGAACAATATTTGCAAAAATAATTCCTATTAGAGAACCTACAAATAATTGCGTCAATGTATGTCGTCGAAAATTGTATCTTTGATATATTGTTAAAATTCCTATAGAACAAGATAGTATAAATAAATATGAATTATTAAAATAATACAAATACATTATTGAAAAAGATACGGACTGTGCGTGTCCCGAAGGCATACCATAAGCTTCTTCATTTTTATTTAATTCAAGGTTTTTATTAATAAATATTTGGTTTTTGGGTCTAGGTTCTCTTATTGTTGATTTCAACATTTTATTTAAAAATGTATTAATTATAAATCCGACAATATATGCATATAGATATGGTTTTCTAAACCAGACTTTATAAATATTTATAGTTGCGGTTAATAAAGGTCCATAAAAACCAGCGTGATCTAATATTGTATATTCCATTTAATATAATATTAGATTTTCTTTTGTTGATACAATTGCTCACAAATAAAAGAAAATGACCAATTTGCACCATTTAAATCCACAAGTTCTCCTTTATCGTTCATTAATTTTACTGTCATTCGATTAATGTTAACAGGACCGAAATAATTACGCTGTTGATTTTGCAATGTACCACCGAATTCTACAAAGATTTGATTGTTTGCTAATCCTGAAATTTTCAATGGAATTAATGCAAATACATTTTTTGCAAAAGGCCCACTGGAATAATACTGTACCGTTCGACCTGACAAAGAATTCGCTTTTGATACAACTGCATCACCCGGAGAAACAACAGACGCATTTAATATTTCTTGTGCGGCATATATTTCATTTTTTGTCATTTGTTGTCCATTCTTTTTCACTGTAGATGTTAATGGATCACCCGTTGCAGGATTTGCTCGTGTACTTGATCTTACTGAATATGAAGGTAGTTTTATATTACTTTCTTTTTGAGCAGTTGTTACAACACCATCATTTAAATGATTTTGATTATAGTCGTCCAAAATAATCATAAAATAGTTATAAATACTAATACTTACAACATTGTCACCAGTAATAGAACGTACGTTTGAAGTTGGATTATATACGGCTTCATATGATGATTGAAAATCAGATAAATAATATTCTGTTGAAACTCTAAAACCTAATATCCATCCTAATGTTGCATCCCAAGTTGTATTTGTTACAATATTATTTCCAATTTTATAAATAACAAAACTTGCGGGATCGTAAAAAACAACTCGATAGTCTACTGCTCGATATGTTTTGTTAATGTTTAATCTTATTTTGGTAAAATTATTAGCACCTTGTGCAAATACAGATATTTTTGTATTCAATGACAAATTAAAACCACCTGTTGTATATGTTGTATTAAATGCTGAGTTTATTGCTGCCAACAATTGATCACGTGTATATTGAATACCTACTCCAGAAGAATTTTCATAAGGAATTTCAATGGTTAGTGAATTCGCATCATCTGTTGTGTAAATACCTTCACCACCGGAATCAGTAACCGGGCGTAAATATATTTTATTGTTTGTTGGTGTTAAAGTGATTACACTACTACCCAATTCAGAAACACCTGTTAATTCAGAATAACTCCGATCACTACTGTTATATATTGAATCACTTAATACATAAAGACTTTGACCTAATTTGAGATTTTTATTCCATACCGAGTTTGACTCAAACCAATAATCTATTTCCGGTTCCGGTTCTGGTTCTGGCATTGGCTGTGGTTCAGGTTCCGGTTCCGGTTCTGGATTAAGTGGAGGTATATAAATAAATTCCGGTTCAGGTTCAGGTTCTGGTTGTGGTTCTGGTTCCGGTTCAGGTGCGGGTTCTGGATCTTCAATCATTTCCGGCTGTGGTTCCGGTTCTGGTTCCGGTTCAGGTTGCCTATAATTATATAACACATCCGAAAAATTATCTGTAAATTCTAATGTATAATCTGTTTGTGTTAATGATGTTCTATAATTGATTGTTAATATCACATCTGCCTGGTCACCTGCTAATTGAATTGTACAATTTGTACCAGATAAAATATCATTATTGGATGTATTAAATGCAGATATTGCAGCATTAATGTCATTTTGTAAATCTTCCAAATCAAGTGAGAAATCACTTGAAAATTCATAAAATCTAAATTGACCACCACCATCTATTTGAAAAAAATTTAAGGTATTTGCTGCACTTTTCATTCCTTCATAGGTTGTTGTTTTTATTTCTATAATATTATTTGTATTTTGTATTCCTGAACTGGATTTTGGTAATAACTTTAAAAAACATTGATCTCTATATACTTTGTAACCATTACCATCTGCCTTTATTGTAAAAAATATTTGCGAATTATTAGATAAATCAATGGTAGATAAATCGTAATCATCTTCACCAAAATATGTATTTGAAAAAGTGATATAATTTGTTGTAGTATTATCGAATTCCAATATTAAATTGTTTGAGAACCAAGTGGTTGAAGAAAATACATTGTTATTTGATAAATCTAAATGAAAATTCTTTTCCGTAAATGTTTTTGTCAAGTCTAACCTAAACGTATATATATCTGTATTTGCATTAATAAATCCAAATGTATTATTAATTTTAAAAACTCCTAATGAATTATTTACATCTTTTGTTTCTTGATTTTTGGCTATAATTTTATTATTTATTTCTGTTACAAATTCACTAATCAAATAATTATTATTAGATATGTCTATGGTGTAATTGTTTTCTTCAACTTGAAAATTTGTTTTAATACAAGTTAATCTCAATTTTGGATCACTTGTAATAGCTATTTTATTATCTTGTGCAAGTGTTTCTGAAACAATGTTATTTAATTCATTATGAGAACTATCAAAAACAAAAGCCGACTTATTTCCCAACCATATAGATTGATCATTTGGGAAAATAACACATACCTTACTGTTTTGTATTTGATTGAATTTGAAACGATTTAATCTTATTTCTAATTCATAATGAGAGAACCCAGTACCTATTATTAAACTTTCGGTTATATTTTTTCGTTCTATTTTTGATATATTCAATAAATTTTCATTGTTTTGCAATTGTTGATTTAAATCATTATATAATTCTGTTCTTGTATATGTTGTTCCTGTTGGTAAAGACAATGTTATTCTCACATTATTTAATATTGTAAAATTATTAGATGTATCTGTTGTATATTCATCACTTATTAATGAGCCAGTGTAATTTATAATATCCAAAAAGTTATTTGTTTCTGTTAAACTATAAATACTCAAATTAACTTCATTTGCAAAAGCATTTGTTGTTGTTAATGGTAAAACAGTTAAATTAGATGTGATTGAATATCCTGAATATTGTTTTTTATTAAAACCTAAAAATCCAGCTACTGATTTCTTTTTTTCATCAGAGTTATTAGGTGTTGTCCATTCTGAAAATTCCAACGTATACTGGTTTTCATTAAAATGCTTTGATATGTCAAAATGCAAACTGGCTTTAGAATTGGCATAATTATATGATATATCCGTTGATCCAAAGTTTGTATCTGAATAATCCGAATTTGTTTTAATATTATTTAATGATAAGCTGACTGCTGCTATTAGCTCTTGAGCTGTGTAGTTTCCTATAGGTATTGATATTTGAAAGTCGTGATTTCCATTATTAATACCCGATGAATTTCCTTTTAAAAAAAAGAAATTACTTCCGTAATTGTTATTGATTGTATACCAAGTGTAGGGTATTTGTACTGAATATAATTTTAAGTTTAATACATCTCTTAATGGATCAGATAAATTAAAAGTAAAATCACTTGATAAAGCAGATTTATCGTCTCTATATTGACTATCAATACTGACTAATCTTTTTGTTGTTTGTTGTAACAATGGATTGATTGTACCTTTTGCATAGTCTAATGGTTTTGTATATTCCACTTCACCTGTATTTTGTTGAGCGCCTTGTTCTTCTTCTTCTTCTTTGACTTCTTCATTTTCTATGGTTGATTCATTATTTGTCTCAGTTTCTACTTCTTCTTCTATATCAAAAAAATGTTCATAAATATCTTTAAAAAATTCGGCCAATCGATCTCCTGACTCACCGCCTATATTTGTATATTTCCATATTAAGTTATTTATTTTTGCTTCCAGTTCTCTATCTGTTGGATTTATTAAATCTAATATATTAAATAATTCTTGATCCGAATATTTGGAAACATTATAAATATCCTCTGTACTCATTTTATAATATACATCTATATTTCTTATTTACTTTTTTCTCTCAATCTTATTTTAAACATATTATTAATAAAATCTAATATATCTATTTTTTTTAAACAATTAAATAATATTTCCAAAGGAAACAATTTTAACCCGTGACCTCTTTTAGAATGTCTATTTCCTTTAAAACATAGAATATCTAATGCCTTTAACACGATTTCTTCTTCTTTTGTCATTTCAGTTCTATCAATTCTCATTGATCCAACATAATTGTATCGATTGTAATTACCTGTTTCATATACGGAATATTTATTCACGTGTGGATGGTTTTTTACTAATCCTATTCCAATAATTTGATTAATATCATTATTCATTTCCAAAACATACATTAATTTATCTACTGGGACATCTTTAGATACAGGAACGGGTGAACAATATATACAATTTATTTTTGAATGAGCATTTCTAAATATTTTATTTTCTAGACTTGTTTTATTATTGAAACGAGAAGTTATTAAAAACTTGCTAAGACTTCTTTTGAAATCCGAAAGGTATACTTTTTTCTTTAGATTGTCTGTCATTATTTATGATGATGATAACAAATATTAATTATAATTCAATTTTAATTTAAAAATATTTTAATAGAACATTTATGGAAAATTTACCAATTGAAATAATAAAAGAACATATTATTCCTTTCACATATTCTCCACAACCAAAAAGATTATTGGAAGATATTGTTTCATTTTATGATACACGTGAATATTTAATTAATACGTATAAAAATAGATGGAGTGAATTTGAAAGCGAAGATCCAATTGAATGGTTAGAAAATGATATCATAAGATATTTAAATGAAGATAAAGCAACAATGTGGGGATTTGTTGATAGTTGTGTATCAAAATTTTCTAGATTGTTTTTATTTATGAATCAGAAAAATGTTATTATTAGGAGATTTGTTTATAGTTTTTTGTCGGGAAGGGGGGCTAATAATAATAAAATAATGCGAATAATTAATTGTTCAATTGGCATTTTGACTGTTTTTGAAAGAGAAAGATTGAATGATTTTGCGAATACATTAGATTATTATAATGATCAACAAGCATTAAATTTATTAAATACTGCTCAATTATAAATAATTCTAATAAATAATAAATTTAGAAATAAGTTAAAGATTTACTATTATATCTATTATCTCAATACAGCATATTAGTTCAGTCGCTACAGAAAAAGTTCAATTTTAAAAATACTTGAGATCGCCGGGGATAATGTAAAAATGTATAATACTTAATAAAAATGTATTATACATTATATTAATTATAACTATATATATATATATATGGATGATAAAAATGAAAGAATTAAAAACTTAGTTTATAAAATGAATAACACAATAAAAGGATTAGAATTAGAACTACAAGAGAAAAATAATGATGTTGAAAAATATATAAAAGAAAATAGAGAATTATTGAAAAAAAATTCTAGTTTAAACACAGCTCTTAAAGAAGGAACTAAATCATTTGGAATATCTAATCAAACGATTAAAAATCAACTATCTAGAAAATCAGAAGAATTAACCAAAATTAAAGATGAAAGTCTGAAAAAAGATCGTAAAATAAATAATATTAGCAATCAATTAAGAGTAAAAAAAGCAGAAGTAGAAGAGAAAGATGAAATGATTGATAAATTTGAAAATAATATTCAAGAATTTCTTAAAATGCAAAATGAAAATAGAAGGAAATATCAAAGCTTGCAAAGTAAAGTAGATCATTTATCAAACGCAAAAAAATCCACCGAAGAAATTGCTAAGATTAAACCTACACCTAATCTTGTACCTGTGCATAATATTTACGATGGGAAATATCGTCCAGGAGAGAGCGAAATAGATAAAATGTCGGACGATGAGATTGTTAAAGGAGAATTAGAAAAATTGAAAAAAGAAGATCCATTCGCGGGTCTTGAAGGTAATGTAAAAGCTAGGACAAATGCTATTGAGAATCAAATCGAACGGACAAAACTTAAACCAACGCAACGTGGTTTTGTACGCGGACAGGTCAAACGAATGGTTCAGGGACTACCTATGGAAAGAGTAAACGGAGGAAAAAGAAAATCAAAAAGAAGAAACAATAAAAATATTAGAAGAACTATCAAGAATAAAAATCGTTAATTATTATATATGAGTAGTCTAGCAAAAGATATGGCCGTTTTAATTGAAAATGAAAAAAAATCTGCCAAAATATTAAGTGATTTAGAGAAGAAAATAGAAAAAATAGAAGCACATAAAAGACAAACGGATGATCATCAAGATTCTTATGACTTCCTTTACAAACCTAAATGGATGGGATCTAGGACTGTCGAACAATAAAATTGAATAATGAAAATAGTCTTTCATAACTGTTATAAAATACCAATGTCACAAACAGTAATATGTATACCACGTATTTCTGTTGATATTGATAAAAACTATATCATAAATAAAATAAAAACATTGAACTGGGGACTAATCGAATGGATCAATGAAATTCCACTTTTTAAGGAACCACAACAAAAAAGAATCATTATAAAATTAAAATGGAATAAGAATGATAAAACAGTCTATTACAAAAAATTTTTAGAAACAGGCAACACTGTAAAATTTGTTTATGAAAAAGATGCTCCTTGGTTTTGGAGAATTAATAAATTTAATTAAATATATTTAAAATTGAATGTTCATATTTTTTTATATAAACATTTACAAAGATGACAAGACTTTATTTAAGTAAATTTGTGCGTATGGTTAATAATAAACCGTTTCCAAAAATATGTTTTGCAAGCGAATACATTCCCCAATCTTTAAACGATATATGTGATTGTAAACATTTTTGTAAATATGGACCCAAAGGAACTCACATTATTAAGACAGATGTTAATACACTTAATAATGATTATGTTATTCGTCAATAATCCCAAACAAAAATAAACAAAGAAAATAAAGGAATGTCATGGATATCAGAAGAAGAACAATTATTAAAAATACAAGATGATTGTGAAAAAGAATATTTAAATGAAATACAATGTTTCTTTATTTATGTTAATACAAACTCTTATATTGAGAAAATTAATAGTAAAACAATCGATCTTAAATATAATGAAATAGATGATAATACAACTATACTTAAAGAAGATATTTGGAATATTATTGAAGAAGAAAAAAAATCCAATAAAAGTGAAACCTATATTCTGGAAGATTGTTGGGAAATTAATATTGATTTAGAACCAGAAGATATTAAAGATTTTTCAAAAGAACAGAATTTAGAAACTTGTTATAATAGTTTTTTCAAAAAAATTTCATATAAACAAGATATTGTTATTGAGCCGTCTATTTTTATTTTTCATAAGATAAATGCACTCTATTTTTTGTTTAAAAAAGAAGACAAACCAATTACTGTAAAACCTATATTAAAACTCCGCACTCCAAACGAAAAAAAGAAAAGCGATATAA
>MDSZ01079147.1_pt1 | contig 10556 bp, 7 predicted proteins | sample 811201 | NCBI WGS metagenome assembly MDSZ01 (sample SAMN05326647, study PRJNA326480) | marine metagenome | isolation source: seawater | place: Indian Ocean: North | collected 2010
CATAAATTTAAGCAAATAAGGTTTATTGAATGGATTAAGACGAATCCGCAACCACTCAATTCCAAGACCAATTATTTGACAAACTGTAGAGAAATAGCCCTGGTAGGTGTCAAGACTGGCAAACCTACTTTTCATAGTAGTTATGACAAAGGAATTTACGAATTTCCTCTTCAAGGGGGTAAAAACCGATTTCACCCTACACAAAAAAGTTTGGCGTTGTTTGAGGAACTCATTAAAAAGCATTCTAATGAGAACGATATAATATTAGATACATTTTTAGGTTCAGGAACAACCGCGATTGCAGCAAAAAATACAAATAGACAATTTCGGGGTTGTGAAATCGCAAAAACATATTATGATAAATTTATTGATTTGATTTAACTATTATTCATAATAAAACCATCTAACTCTGGTATTGTATTTTCATCATAACTAACAAAACAATTTACCTTTTTAATTGTTAATTTATATTTTTCTTTTGGGTTAATTTGCTTTGTATAATCTCGTGTGCGTAAAGTATAAGACATATGAACGTTAAAATTATCTATTTTATTTATTATTAAATTTAAAAATAAACCACTATAGCTAGTTATATAATATTCTATTTCTACTTTTTTATTTTTATAAATCATGTTATCTATTACTTGTAATAAACGAAATTTAATATCCAAATATTGATTCTTTTTCTCATATTTGGTTATATTTAAACACTTTGCCGATATCTTTTCTAATTCCAATTCAGTAAAAGGTATCTTGTAATTTTTATTCTTAAAATAAATGAATTTTAATAAATAATGACATACACAATCTGATAAACGGCGAATAGGAGATGTAAAGTGACAATATTCTGGCATTCCAACTAAGTCGTGTGACTCTATATTTGACATATAATCAGCACGAATTCCATTTGTAATAATTTCTTTTAATAATTCTTCTCCAGATATATTATTATAAACTGTCTGCAGCCATTCACTTGCATTACAAGTTCTAAATATTCCTGTATTTAGATTTATTTTTAAGTATTCCCCTACAAAAGAATTAGCAAATATAGCAAATTCCGCAATCATTTGTTTCATTAATTTTTCTTCACTAGTATCCTCATATAAATAAACTTCGCCCTCTTCATAAATTGGATATGCAATAGTCAATTCATTTAATTTTATACCTTTCGTTTTAAAAGAACGTTTCTTTTTTAATGTTTCACTTATCTTCAAGCCAATAATGAATTCATTCATTTCTTTACTAACTAAAGAAGCTTGTTTATAACTAAATGCATTTTTCTTCTTCACTCTTATATTAGAGAATAATAGTTTTATCTCTTTCATCGGTTCAAATGTTTCTGAATTTATTTCTGTTAATACAGTTATTGCATTTTTAATTTCACCTTCTTGTTTATCTTGTAAATTTGCTAATTCTAAAACTTTATTTGGCATCATATGTATTGGTGGTCGGTTGGAAGGATATTTTGTAGTTGCTCTCATTAAAATATCTTTCCATAAATCTGAATGCAAATCTATATACTCTGTTGGATCAGCAATATGAATAGCAAGATATAAACTGTCATTTTCTTCATAAATTGAAAACGCATCATCAGCATCTTTACAACCAGGAGGGTCAATACTATACGTTTCATACTTTGTCATATCTACTCTTTGATTTTTTGATATGGAATAAGAATGACTTTTCAATATATCTTTTGTCAACATTTCATCTTGCATTATATTTCGTTTCAATCCATATTTTGGTTCTACTATTTTTGTATAATTATCTTCATACACTTGATTATTCATAATATAAATAAAGCAATTTACTTATATTAAATTATTTCAAATCCTTTATTATGATTTTACACCAATTTACATAGTTGAATAATTAGCATTCAATATAATTTCCTGTAAAAGAAGAGTCCTCCACATCTTTTATTTCTGGATTTAAATCATAAAGAACTTTTCGCACATTTTCAACTGGTAAAAAGTAAATTTTATCTATGTCTAATATTTTTTCAATTTCTTCATTTGAATTACTATGTGCGATTAATTCTTCTTTTGATGGAATATGTATTCCGTATATATTTGGATATTTTACCTGCGGACTGCAACTTGCAAAATATACATTTTTCACACTTGCGTTCCTTAATTCTTTTATAATATATTTACAAGTATTCCCTCTAACAATTGAATCATCAACAACTAACACATTTTTATTTTTTATTAATTCTGGTATTATTTTAATCTTTTGTATTGTTTTTAAAATATTTGTTCCATCATTTATAAATGACCTATGTGTATATCTATTTTTTACTATTGCATGTTTTAAAGGCTTATTTAATTTATTTGCAATAGTTGTAGAAGAAATTAAACTTGTTAATGGCACAGGAACTACCACATCAATTTTTTCTAATATTTCTGGTTCAATTAATTTTAACATTTCTTCGCCAACTCGTTCTCTAAAATTATATACTAACACATTATTTATATAAGACTCAGCTGTTGAAAAATAAATATATTCAAATATACAAGGCTTGAATGGTTCATTAAATAACTTGTATTTTGAAATGTCTAATCTCTTTGAAACAATTATTAGCTCTCCATTTTCTACATCACTATAATTATGACTATGCAGAGCTATTGATTCAGAAGCAAAGGTAATTCTAGTTTTATCTTTTTCATATACTAATGGTCTTATTCCATATTTATCTCTGAATACAATTAATCCAAAACCACATATCATAATAATAATTGAAAAACTACCTCTACAAAGTTCGTATATCTTTTTTACGGCCTCTATTATTTTATCATTTGTTAATTTTGAAAAGTCTTTTTCAATATAAAAATAAAACAAATTTAATATCAATTCGCTATCTGATGTTCCATTCACATACATATGATTTTTATTTAAAAACTCTTTTAATTCGGCACTATTGGTTATATTTCCATTATGAACTAAAGAGATTCCATATGGTTTTAAAATAGAAAATGGCTGAATTTCTTTTCTTCCATTATTTCCAGATGTTGGATATCTAACGTGAGATAATCCCATATTTCCGGTAAAATTTTTTATTTCTTCCAAATGTGCATCTATTAAACCTATTTTTTTTGATTTATATATTTGTTTTGTTTCTTTATCAAAAAATATAAAACCACTTGATTGCTGGCCTCTGTGTTGAATGTAAAAAACAGATTTATATAACAAATCTACGATATTATGTGTTGTATCCAAAATTCCAGCAATTCCACACATACTATTTATAATACTGATATTTTTATACTTTTTTATTATAAACATCACAAAATCTTTACAATAAAATTTATACTCTTAAAACCATCAATAAAACCACAGACAAATAAATTTCCATAAAATTCTTTGATACTAAATCCAATATATTATACGAAATATTCTTAGGAATATAAGAAGCTAATGCTGAAAATCCATATAAAGCCCAAATTGCTGTAAATACCCAAAATAATAATATTCCTGTTTGTGTATGCTTAGCATAAAATTCATAAATTATATAAAAATATGCTATAAATGGTATGAAACCTAATCCTACCGCTGTTGTGTTGGAAATCCATCCCATTTCTCCAGAAAAACCAAAAAATAACATCAACGCATTTAAAATTACTATAATTGATATTAACACACGATTATCTTTCAAAAATAATAAGAGATTGGTTTGCACTTTCTTTTCATCTAACTCATCATCTTTATTCAGTAATAAATCATTTATTCTTTTTCCATCATCATCTTTCTTATTTTCTTTATCATTTAAATAAGATAAGTATACAATTAAAATAAATAACATAGTTGGAGTTGTTATAAACCAATCATAATACCTATACACAGTTATATTTTTTACAAAATCAAATGAATTTGCTAACCATACATAAAATATACCTTCTATTATTTGCACGAAAATTGCAAGCCATAATAATTTTACTAATATTTTACTTTCATCGCTAAATGAAAATGCTTTAAAATCAAATAAAGCTACGCCTAAATTTAATATACCCGTAATTACTTGAACTAATAAAGAAGCAAATACTGTTGTTTTTAATAATTCTTTTGTTGCCATTTATATTACTATTTGATTAAATCTTGATACATAACAGATAATTTACTTAGCTTTATTATATAATTGGAACAGTGTTTTCTATTTGTTGCATCCATTTCTTTTAGAGGTTGTCTAATATTCTCTATCATGTTCATAATCTCATCTGAACCTACTACATTTTTCAAGTCGCTTGAATAATCTTTATTAAAGAAAAAAGAAATATCTCCACTATCAATCTCTTTTTGATAAATTACATATATTTTACTATACCAGGTTTTTATTAATATTGTTGGATTTGCAGATTTAAAAATTGAAAATGTTTTTTTGGCTTGAGCTATTTCTTTACTTTCAGGATATAATGTAGATAAATCATCTAAAAAATCAAACAACAACTTATTAAATCCCTTATAGACAGTTCCTTTATCCATTATATTTAATAAATCAAATTTTTTAAATATATTTTTTTAATATATTTTTTTAGTTATTACTTTCTATTTCGGTTATTCTTTGTTGTTGCAATTGGTCAATTGTTAAATCTGTTGATATTTTATCTGGTTTGTAATTGTCATCAGGTGTATTAATTAAATTCATATCATCATTATAGGAAACATAGTTATATAAAGGCCTTCTTGAACTAGTTCCCTTAGCACTTAATTCATCTGCACTTAATGATAAACTTGAAAACTTCTCTGAAAATATATTTGTTCCTCCACTACCTCCTAAAAAGCTATAAGCCATAGGTTCTCCTTCAAAACGAGTAGCTTTTGCATTTTCTTTTTTAATATCATTATGAAATCTTTTTATTATATCATCACCATAAACCAATTGATATTTGTTTTTTACTAATAATAAACAAGGAACACGCTGAATATTTGGAGGTAAAATTACTTTATTTCCATTTTCTAAAAATAAAAACACTTGATTATTATGAGGATCTTTTTTTCTTTTATCAACACAGATAAAACTTATCTTATCAGACATGTTATTTTTTGTCAATATATTTATTAATTTTTGACTATGTTTACAATAATTACTATAATATAAGATATCCATACTCTTATATTATAAAACTAAGCTTTTTTGTTAAAAATAACTTATTTATTTAACTAAAGTTCCAGCACACATAGAATGCAATAATCTACTTTGGAAATAAAATAAGAAATATGTTAAAGCTACAAAAATGCCGCCTAAATAGAAATCAAAAGGTTTCTTTGTGGCAACACCTACAAATACGAAAGAAATCAAAAATAATACTAAAAGAACAAATCCTAAAATTGATAAAAAGAGAAAGTAATTGCAGTATTTTTGGTCCAAAGGTCCAAATAATTTCTTCAAAACACCGTCCATCTTTGAAAGACCGTCCATAATATATAATTTATTCAAAGATAATAATTATTTGCTAAATAAAATAACATAAAATATATAATGTATTTTATATATAGTCTCAGTAATGGAAAATGAAAATGTATGGAAAGTAATTCATAGATATTTTGAAGACAATCCTCAGAATTTAGTAACTCATCATATTGAATCCTATAACGATTTTTTCAAAAATGGTATTTTTCAAATTTTCAAAGAAAAAAACCCTGTTGAAATTTTCGCACTTTATGATAATGAATTAGAAGATTATAAATCTAAATGTATTATGCATTTCGGAGGAAAAGAGGGAAATAAAATTTACTTTGGTAAACCTATTATTTATGATAATGACAATAATATACACTATATGTATCCAAATGAAGCCAGATTAAGAAATATGACCTATGGAATGACCGTTCATTATGATGTTGATATTGAATTTATAAGTATTTTGGATGAAGGTGAAGAACCAGACCTTTTGATAGATGAAGACTTAGACGGAGGTGCTAAAAAAGGCAAGGTCAATATATCTAATTTTAGCGTAAGTGAAACTAAAAATATTATGGAAAACACAAACCAATCTTTAATTGGAAAAAATATCCAAAAAAGAGAAATTACTCTTGAAAAAGTATATCTTGGTAAATTTCCTATTATGTTACAAAGTGATTTTTGTATTTTGAAAGGCTTACCTAAAACTACCCGCTTTAATTTGGGTGAATGCTTAAATGATGTTGGTGGTTATTTTATCATCGACGGAAAAGAAAAAACGATTGTATCGCAAGAGAAATTCGGTGACAATAATCTTTATGTAAGAAATTTTAATGAAGATGACCTTGATGAAAGTGAGCTCACTCACAAATTTGTTAGCTCAGCTGAAATCAAGTCTGTTTCAGAAAACGTATCCAAACCTAGAAGAAACCTTATTGTCGGAAAAATGACTAACACCGGTAAAAATAACAGAGGACAAATTGTTGTTACTATTCCTAATGTAAGACAAGATATCCCTTTATTTATATTATTTAGAGCTCTTGGTATTATTAGCGATAAAAAAATCATTTCTTATTGTTTGTTAGACCTTGAAAAAAACGAACAATTTATTGATGAATTTATATCATCAGTTCACGATGCTGATTTTATCAACTCTCAACAAGATGCTCTCTTTTATATTGGCACTTTAACCAAGGGCAAAACTATACATCACGCTTTAGAAATTATCACAGATTATTTATTTCCACATATTGGAGAAACGAACTATAATGAAAAAGCATTCTTTTTAGGACATATGGTATTCGAAATGTTAAAAGTTAATAAAAAAGTAACTGTTCCCACCGATAGAGATCATATGAAATATAAACGTATTGAACTTGTTGGAAGCTTAATGTATGACCTTTTCCGTGATTATTTTACCATTCAACAAAGAAAAATTCAACTTGATTTGGAAAAAATTGTTAATTACAGTAAAAATATTTTTGCAAAAAATCTTTATGGTTTAATTATGCAAAATAGACAAGTGTTCGGCCAGAAAATCGTTGAAGAGGGATTTAGAATTGCTATGAAAGGTAACTGGGGAGCACACTCACATACTAAACGTGTCGGTATCGTTCAAGACCTTAATCGCCTGTCTTTTAATTCAGCTTTAAGTCACTTACGAAAAACGAATTTACCATTAGACTCTAGTTTAAAAGTTGTTGGACCAAGATTGTTACACGGTTCTCAGTGGGGTTTTGTTGACCCTATTGATACACCAGATGGCGGTAATATTGGTCTTCACAAACATTTATCTATCTCTACTTACATTTCACAACCATATATGAGAGATACTATTATTACTTGGATGAAGGAAAATATATCTTTGAAACCTATTTCTGACTTTCCTTTACAAGTTATTGAAAAACATACCAAAGTATTTGTAAATGGATATTGGACTGGTATGGTTGAAGAACCTTTTGTTTCTGTAGAAAAAATGAAACTTTACAAAAGAAATGGTCTTATTCCTATTTATACCAGTATTTCATTTGATATTAAAGCTAACACTATTTATATTTTTACAGATGGAGGACGCCTATGCAGACCTATTTTCTATTTTGATATTCATAAAAAGAAATTCTCTTTTGAAAATGAAGAATTCCTTGAATTACTTGAAAAAGGAGACATTAATTGGAGTAATATGATTTCTGGATTAAATCCTAAAAAATTTAAAACATTTATTCAAGAAAATAAAATATATGAACTTGAAGAACTATATGATGAAATAAAAGATAAAAATCCTGCAAAATACGAAAAATTTTTAAAAAAGAAAGCTATTATTGATTATATTGACCCTAACGAAACAGAACACGCTCTTATTGCTTTAAATAAAGAACAACTTCTTGAAAATAAAGAATTTACACATTTGGAAATACACCCTTCTCTTGTATTTGGTGTTATGTGTAATCTAATTAATTTTCCTGAAAACAATCCTGGAACTCGCAATTCATTTTCTTGTGGTCAGAGCAAACAAGCTTGTTCTTTATATCATTCCAATTATCAAGTTCGTCTTGATAAAACTGGTATTGTTTTAAATTACGGTCAAAGTCCTCTTGTTAGAAGCAGATACACAGAATACATTAATAACAACGAAAATAGTTATGGTGAAAATACTATTGTAGCTATTATGTGTTATACAGGTTATAATGTTGAAGATGCTATTCTTATTAATGAAGGAGCTATTCAACGTGGTTTATTTAAAACAACATATTATAGCTGTTATGAAAAACACGAAGAAAAAGAAAAAATTAACGAAGAAATTAAAAACAAAATCATTAAAAATATTGAAAATGATGAATCTGTTGTTAATCTAAAGCAAGGATTTGATTATAGTAAACTTGATAAACACGGTTTGATTAAAGAAGAAACTGAAGTTAATGATAAAACAATTATTATTGGTATGACAGTAGATAACAACGAAAAGAAAAATGTTTCTGTTGATATGTCAAGTGGACCTAAAAAAGGTCAAAAAGGTATTGTTGATAAATCTTTTATTACTGAAGGTGAAGAAGGCTCCAGAATTGCTAAGGTAAGAATTAGAGAAAACAGAGTCCCTGCTATTGGAGATAAAATGGCTTCAAGAGCAGGTCAAAAAGGAACTATCGGTATGATTATTCCTGAAATAGATATGCCATTTACAAAAGATGGATTAAAACCAGACTTAATTATTAATCCTCACGCTATTCCTACCAGAATGACTATAGGACAACTTGTTGAATGTCTAGTTGGTAAAGCAAGTGTTGAAGTTGGTTGTTATGGAGACTGTACGGCATTTGCAAATGAAGGCTCAAAAATCGGTGTTTACGGAAAAATCTTAACAGACGTTGGATTCCATTCTAGTGGAAATGAAACATTATATAATGGAATGACTGGAGAGCAACTTGAATCAGAAGTATTTATTGGTCCAAATTACTATATGAGATTAAAACACATGGTGAAAGATAAAATTAACTATCGTTCTCTTGGTCCTAATGTAAAACTCACAAAACAACCTGTGAGTGGAAGAGCTCAAGATGGTGGTCTTCGTATTGGTGAAATGGAACGTGATGGATTAATTAGTCACGGTGCCTCTGAATTTTTAAGAGAGTCTATGAATGAAAGAGCTGATAAATATCATATAGCTGTTTGTAATTCTACTGGACTAATGTGTTTATTTAATCCCTCTAAAAATTTATTTATAAGCCCTATGTTAGATGGACCCATTAAATTTATTAATAATGTTGATAATGAATTGAACCTTGATAATGTAACAAAATTTGGTCGTTCCTTCAGTATTTTAAGTGTTCCTTATAGTTTTAAATTATTAATGCAAGAATTAATGTGTATTAACGTTCAAATGAGAATTATAACTGATGAAAATATAGAACAAATTGAAAGTATGACTAATTCTCTTAATATTTCTACTTTATTAAATGATAAAAAGACAACAAAACAAATTGTATCTGATATTAACAAAGCTATTTCAAATAAAGAACCTGTTATTGATTTACAAAAAGAAGAAAAAGAAAAAACACCTAGTCCAGAAACTGATGATGAAGAAAATGATAATAGCTTGTCAGTAGTAACTGATGAAGACAGCTTGTCTTATCACCCTTCACCAACTCCTTCTGTTGAATATGCAATTGGAACTCCTGAAAATACACCTCAATCTCCTGCTATGCCTCTTTTGATTCAACCACAAAGTCCTCAAGCAACCCCACCCTTAAGTCTTCAATCTGATTTACCTTCAGAAAGCACAAAAGATTTTACAACTGATGACTCTATTTCAAGCGAAGAACAAGTTCCTCAACCTATGCAGCCTACTACAGGTGGAAATGCAATTAAAGAAACTCTAAGCACTTTAGCAAATAAATTTGAAGTTTCTCAACAAGTTTTATACGGCGGTGATAATAAACCTAGTCGTGTTTGGACCATTACTAAAATAGCTGACCCATTTATTCATATTGAAACCGATGATGTTGAAGGATTAGATATTGCTGACCTAACAAAAATAGTTGCACCAACTGATATTAGAAAGAAAAGTGATATCATTCAATCTACAGTTCAACAAGAAATTTTACCAACCCCACTCAATCAACCTAATCAAAACGGAGGTAATGCTTCTTCAACAGGACAACCAGTTATAAATTTCAATCCTGTTTTTAAAATGATGAATGGAGGAAATGATTTCTCTACAGGTGGTGAAGAAAATCAACCTATGGAACTTTCTAGTGTAGATAACAACATCCAAGAACCTATGCAAAATGGTGGAACAACAGTAAATAAACCCAAATTACCTGAATTAAAACAAACCGCTTCTAATACAAACTTTGATAAATTAGTAATTAAAAAAATAGAATAAAAAATTGATTATTTATATAATAAGTTATAGTTGTATATTATATAAATGTCTAGTTCAAACAATAGAATCGTAAAATTATTTAAGTCTCGTCTAACAATTATTGATTTGTTAGAAAAGCAAGGATTTGATGTTGAAGAGTATAAATATTTCAATATGAGTGAAATTGATGCTATGTATTCCAAACAACAGCTTGACCTTACCTTTGAAAATGAAGATAATAAAAAAAAAGTATATGTAAAATATTATCTTGATAGCAAACAAATTAAACCTCCTACTTTA
>MDSZ01116348.1_pt1 | contig 10556 bp, 12 predicted proteins | sample 811201 | NCBI WGS metagenome assembly MDSZ01 (sample SAMN05326647, study PRJNA326480) | marine metagenome | isolation source: seawater | place: Indian Ocean: North | collected 2010
TGATGTATTTTTATTAGATGAACCTATGGCAGCTTTAGATGCAGCATTAAGGCAAACTTTAAGATCTGAATTAGTTAATCTTCAAAAAAAATTAAATACCACAACAGTTTTTGTAACTCATGATCAAGTTGAAGCAATGACAATGGGTGATAGAATAGCAGTAATGAATGATGGAAAAGTAGAGCAAATTGGAACACCAATTGAAATATATAATAAGCCAAAAACAAAATTTGTTGCAGGATTTGTAGGATCCCCACCAATGAATTTCTTAAATGGTAAAATTATCAATAAAGACGGTAATTATTTATTTGAAGTAAATAGTACTATGGATAATATTTTACTAAATAAAGATATGAAAGATATAAATAATTATAGAACATTGGCATTTAGACCTCAACATGCTTCAATTGTAAATGATAACAATTATGACCTAGAGTTAAAAATTTATGGTATTGAAAATTTAGGTAAAGAGCTAATTATTATTTGTGAATATAACAATGATAAAATAAGAATTATTACAGAGAATCCAAATTATAAAATTAATGATCTAATTAAAATAAAAATAAATAAAAATAAAATTTTATTTTTTTAATTATCTACTGGTTTATACGCAATAGCCTCTATTTCTATTTTTGCATCAACAACTAAATCACAAACAGTTGTTGATCTTGCAGGTTTATTATTTTTAAAAAATTTTGCATAACAATTATTAAATCTTCCAAAATCTCTTGCATCTGACAGCCAAACCGTTGTTTTAATAATATCTTCAATTTCACAACCAGTCTCTTTGAGTATTTTACATATATTATTCATTATTAAATTTGTCTGATCCTCTATATTGCCTGTTATTATTCCACCATTATCATCATTTGCTGTTTGACCTGAAACATAAATAAAGTCACCAGCTCTTACTGCTTTAGACAATGGTATAGAACTACTACCTGATTTATGAGGATCTCCATAAAATATTTTTGCCATAACTTAAATTATCATATAATTTAAAAATTAAAATATTATTCATTTAAAATTGACAATTAATTTAATTTGTATTTAATGAAACTATGGCTTTTAATCCAGATGATATAGAATATAAAAAGCTTCACTTTGTAAATGGAGAATTTAGATCTGATAAGGATAGTAGTTTTGATTACATAAGACCCTCAGACCAAAAAAAATTAGATAGTATCCCAAATGCCTCAAAAGATTTAGTAGATGAAACTGTAGAGCATGCTCAACAGGCTTTTCAAAAATCAGACTGGTCTAATCTAAAACCAAGACAAAGAGCAAAATTATTATTTAAATGGGCAGATTTAATTGAAAAAGATGTTGACTACCTGTCTAAGATAGAAGCTATGAATTCTACAAGATTAATTTCAGAAACTTCTCAAGGAGATGTGTTTGCTACAGCAGATACAATTAGATATTTTGCTGAGTGGGCTGATAAAATTGAAGGCCAAACTACTGCAAGTTCACCAAATGTTTTAAGCTTAACAATAAAAGAGCCTTATGGGGTAGTACTAGGAATTACTCCTTGGAACTTCCCTATAGTACAAGTAGCTTGGAAAGCTGCTCCAGCTCTAGCCGCTGGTAATTCAGTAATAATTAAACCTTCTGAATACACACCTCTTTCAATTTTTAGAATTGCTGAATTGTCTATAAAAGCGGGAATACCAAAAGGTATTTTTAATTATCTTTTAGGTGAAGGATCTGTAACCGGAAGTTATTTAGTCAATCATCCAGGGATAGGAAAAATTGCTTTTACAGGATCTTCTGCAACAGGATCAAAAATAATGGCTGACTCTGCTTTAACGGGATTAAAACCAGTTCATCTTGAATTAGGTGGTAAAAGTCCTCAAGTGGTTTTTGATGATATTCAGAATATTGATGAGACAGTTTCAAAAATAGCTGCTGGAATATATTTAAATTCTGGTCAAATATGCACCAGTGGTACTCGATTAATTGCTCACAAAAAAATTGCTGATGAATTAGTAGAAAAGCTAATTAAGATTGGATCGCAAAAGTTACCTGGAGTGACTTGGGAAGATAAAACTTCATTACCTCCAATTGTATCAAAAAAACAAGCTGAAAGAATTGAGGTTTTAATTTCAAAATCAGTTGAGATGGGTGCTAAAGTTATTTCTGGTGGCTCCTGGCATGATACTAATTATGGTGGATATTTTTATAAACCAACATTAATTGAAAATGTAACCCAAGAGATGCCAGTATTTAAAGAAGAAGTTTTTGGGCCTGTAATTAATATTGATACGTTTGATGATGACAATGAGGCTATTTTAAAAGCTAATCATCCAACTTATGGATTAGCAGCTTGTGTTCATACATCAAACCTTAACAAAGCAATAAATTTATCAAAAAAAATTGATAGTGGAATGATTTGGGTAAATCATTGGGGTTATCCAGATGAATTTTCTCATCCAGCAGGAGGTTTCAAAAGATCAGGTATTGGAAAAGATATGGGTAGTAATGGAATTAATGAATACTACAAAGAAAAAGCTATTTGGATACCTCACTAAGATTGAAAAATTATAAACAAATTTTATCTGATTTAATATCTTTTGATACTACATCTAAAAATTCAAATATATCTGCAATAAAATATATTGAAAATCTTTTCAAAAATAATTCATATTATCAATCAATTAAGGTCTTTAACAAAGTTAAGGATAAATGCTCAATCTATATCAAGCCAAAGAATATTAATGTAAAAAATGGTATATTATTTAGTGGTCATATAGATACCGTGCCTACTAATGAACAAAAATGGACAAACAATCCTTATAAAGCCCATATTTTTAAAAATAAAATTTTTGGTAGAGGCTCAACAGATATGAAAGGTTTTTTATCTGTTGTTATATACAATATGTTAAAAAATCCATCTTATCCCTTTTGTTTAACTGTTACTTATGATGAAGAAACTGGTTGTGATGGTATAAAAACTCTATTAAGTTATTTAAATAAGAAAAAAATAGTTTTACCTAATAAATGTATTGTAGGAGAACCAACTAATCTAAAAATTGTTACTGCAAACAAAGGTGTTGAAATTATTGAGACATCTATATTATCTAAAATTGATGAAGGTCACTCATCAAATTTTAATCAAAAAATAAATACAATAACAACATCTGCAAGTTTTATATCATACTTACAATCTTTACAGGAATTAATACCAAATAAAAAAATATTAAAATGCAACCCTGGTAATTCAAGTATCCATATAGGTTTATTGTCTGGTGGCACATCACATAATATAATTCCAAAAAAATCTTCTTTTAGATGGGAAATGAGATACATTAATAGCGATAATGTATTCATAACAAATAAGTTTCTAAAATTTCAAAAAAATTTTATAAATAAACATAGAATGTTTACATCTAATTATTTAGTTAAAAATAAGACTTTATTTTCAGTTCTAGGGTTAAAAGAAAAAAATCAAAAAAACGTAATTAATTTTATTAAAAAATATACAAATTCAGATGCTTATCATGTTCCTTATGGTACAGAAGCTGGGATTATACAAAGTTATGGTTTATCTACAATTATTTTTGGTCCCGGCTCAATTAAACAGGCTCATAAGCCTGATGAATATATAAAATTAAGTGAATTAGATAAATTTGATAAAATATTGTCAAAAATTAATTAATTTATGTGCCACAAAATGTTTGATAAACTTTTTCGCTATCTGAAGGTGGAATTTTAAATTTATTATCATTATTACTGTAAGGCTGCTTAATAACTTTTTCAAATTCATATAATGAATCATAATTATTTAAATATGAATCTTTTATTATTTTTTCAATTATATGATTTCTTGGAATTATATTTGGATTAATTTTAGTATTTTTTTTAAATTTTAACTTATTGTACTTACAAATCCATTTTTCAAATATATTTTTATCTAATGAATTATTTTCTAATTCTAAAAATGTATTAGTATAATCGAGTTTATAAATATGCATTAAATCTAAAAATTCTTTAATGATATTTTCATTTTCATTATTGAAATCTAGATGTAATTTTTTACTCATCATTAAATTCCAATTTAAATCAAAATATTTTTTATAATTTAACAATATTTCTTCAACAATTTTTACAGCTTTTTTTTCATTAGAATCAATTAAATGAAGTATTGTTTCTGCAAATCTTGCCAAATTCCATAAGGCAATTTTAGGTTGATTTTCAAAACTATACCTTCCTATTTTATCGATTGAACTAAAAACTTTTTTTGGATTATATTGATCAAGGTAAGCACAGGGACCATAGTCAATTGTTTCACCTGATAATGACATATTATCAGTATTCATAACTCCATGTATGAATCCAACTCTCATCCAGTTAATAATTAAATTTATTTGTAATTTACAAATTTTCTCGAATAAGTGTAAATATTTATTTATTTCATTAGTCAACTCTGGATAAAGTCTATTTATAGTATATTCAATTAAGCTATCAAATTCATTACGTTTTTTCAAAAGACTTCCAAATTGAAAAGTACCAACTCTAATATGCGATTTAGCAACTCTAACTAATATAGCACCTGGTTCAAATCTATCTCTTAAAACTTTTTCACCAGTTATTATTACCGCTAAAGCTCTAGTGGTTGGAATATTTAAATAATGCATTGCTTCACTAACAAGATATTCTCTTATCATTGATCCTAAAGTTGCTTTTCCATCTCCATTTCTAGAATATGGTGTTTTCCCAGAACCTTTAAGCTGTATATCATATCTTTTTTTATTGTTTACATGTTCACCTAAAAATATAGCTCTTCCATCTCCAAGTATAGTAAAATTGCCAAATTGATGTCCTGCATAAGCTTGTGAAAAGAATTTATTTGATTTAATATTTTTTCCTAATAAATAATTGCATATTTCTACTTCATTATTACTAACGTTTAAATTCAGCTCATTTGCTAAATCGTTGTTAAATAACAAAAGTTTAGGATTTGCGTAATTTTCTGGTGTAACATTACTATAATAAATATCTGGTAATTCTGTGTAGCTATTTTGAAAATTCCAATTCATATAATTTAATCATATATATTAATTCTTTTAATTTATCATTAACACCTTTAGTATAACAACATTTCTCTATGATAGATTGTAATGAAATAATTAACTTTAATAAACATCCTTTGGATAATTCAGATTATGTCAATTTATGCAAAAATAAAATAATTGAGAAATCTATTTTAGTTTTAAAGAATTTTTTAACTAAAGAATGTTTAAATGATTTAATTTTAGAAGCATTAGATTTGGAAAATAAAGCATTTTATTGTAAACAAAATCATACTATTTTATTGGGTAAGCCTAATAATTTATTAGATAAAAATGACCCTCTAAATATAGAGGTAAAAAGTGACAAAGGATGCGTACCGCATGATTTGCTTAATAAAAACTCTAAATTAAATAAACTATATAATTCTCGTTTATTTAAAAATTTTCTTAAAAAAGTTTTAAATTTAAAATATTTATACCCTTATTCTGATCCATTATCTTCAATTAACTATAACTACTATCAAAACACTCAACAATTAGGTTGGCATTTTGATAATGCCTCATTTGCGATTACACTAATGATACAGTCAGCTGAAATTGGAGGAGAATTTGAGTATGTTCGTAAGGGTAGAGATTATAATAAAAAATTTATTGATAAATCATATATATCTAAAATAATTAATTCAACAATAAAACCTAATCAAATTAAGGCAGAAGCTGGTACACTAGTTTTATTTTACGGAAGAAATTACTTACATCGTGTAACGCCAGTTAGATCAACTAAACCAAGAATTTTAGTAACGTTAAACTATAATGAAGAAGAGGGTGTAGAACTTTCTGAAAACGCAAGATTAACCTTTTTTGGAAGGATTAATTAATGATGATTAAAAAAAAATAATTGTTTTCCATTTTTTTTAAAATTATTTATTAATTCTTTAGCTTCATCGGAAATTAACCAATCTATATAAATTTTAGCATCTTTAATATTTAAATTAGGATTCAAATTTTCATTAACAAGTATAACTCCATATTGGTTAAATAAAGGAGGTAAATTTTCACAGACAATTTTTAAATTATTTTTTGAATTGAATGATATCCACGTACTTCTATCACTTAATGTGTATGCATTTTTATTATTTGCAATTAATAATGTTTGGCCCATACTTTGACCTACACTTAGATACCAATTAAATTGTATATTAGTATTAATATTAACTAGATTCCATAATTCTTTTTCTTTTTTATGTGTACCACTATCGTCACCTCTTGAAATGAAATACAATTTCTTATTTTTTATTTCTAACAACTTTTCTTCGATAGAATTACATTCATTATTATCACTTTTTGGCCCTATAAGAACAAAATCGTTGTACATTAAATCATATCTAAATTTACCATACCCTTGATTAATAAAAGCTAATTCTGATGGAGTATGATGGACTAATAATATTTCCACATTTCCATCCTTTGCAATCCTAATTGCTTGACCTGTACCAAGTGAAATTACATTAACTTTTATTTTATAATTGTCATAAAATATTTTATTTAGTGTTCTTAATAATCCAGTATCGTGTGTAGATGTTGTACTTGCAATTGTTATGAGACCATCATTTGCATATATTTTATTATTAAGAAATAGAAAAATTATAAATATCAATAAGATAATTATATTATTTAATACATACTTTGACATAAAAATTGTTACCTAACATCTTTCAAATATAAATCTTACAATTATTTATTAATTATTATTAGTTTGAAAGGATAAAAATGAGAATTTTGAAAGTTTTAGAAAATACGGAATTAGTTGTTGCAGATTTAGAGGTAAATTTAGGAAAAGAGAAAAGAACAGGCTTAACTCTTTGTGTAAAATACAAAGGTGAATATTATCCTTTAAATACAGCTCATGATGGCAGGCCTATATTAATGAATAAAGAAAATGTAATTAAAAATTAAAATTAAATTTTTTAATAATGCTAATGAATATTAAGTAGGCAATACTAGTACTTAAAATAGCTACGAGTATAGAAAAAGTAAAGCTGTGTTTTAATTTTAACATTAAGGGTAAAATTAAAAAAAAAACAATAGAGGGTAAAGTCATAACAATAGTACTCAATGATAAATCTATTACTTTTTGAGTATCTTTTGTGTCAAAATAAAGCCAGATAAATGCAAGTAAAGAAGTTAGCGGTATTGAGACAATGACTGCTGCAGCCCAAGTATACTTTTTAGCAATCTCAGATACTGCAACAATAATTAATGCGCTTATAAGTGTTTTTATTATTAAATACATATCGTTAATTAAAAATAAATAATTTATTTTCTAGTAGCAATATATACTCCAAAGGTACAAATAATCAATCCTATAAAATCTATAGTATATAATTTTTCATTAAGAATAAAATATGCCATAACTGCAGTTGTGGGTGGAACTAAAAAAAATAAATTTGATGTTTTACTTGCAGTCCCATTTTTAATTAAGTACATTAAAATCGCATAAGCACCAAATGAAACCATTATTATTTGCCAACCCATTGACAAAATAAATCTTTTATCAAAATTAATAAAAGGAATTTCAAATAAGAAAGATACTATAATTAAAAAAAATGCAGCTGCTATTGCCTGATAAAAGTTATTAACTGATAATGGCATTTTATTTGTAAATTTTTTTTGCCAGATTGTTGCACTTGTTGCTCCAAGTAAAGCCACGATTGATGCAAGTATACCTAACAATGGAATTGATTTACCAACATCATATCCAATCACTAGTATTGTGCCAATAAATCCAAGTATAATTCCAAACCATTGAACTAATGTTACTTTTTCTTTTAAAATTGGACCGCTTAAAATATTAGTCAAAATTGGCTGCAAACCAACTATTAAAGCTGATAAAGTAGCAGATAAACCAATAGAATATGAAAAAAAAACACCACCTAAATAAAAACCATGAAAAAGAATACCTGTAATCGATGCTTGCAATACTATATTTAAATTTATTAGAACTCTCTCTCTATATATAATGGATAGTAATAAGAAACAAAATGAAACTATTAAAAATCTAAATGATAAAGAAGCAAAAGGACTGGCTGATTGTACTATAAATTGTCCACTTATAAAAGCAGAACTCCAAAAAAATACAAAAAGATAGGGAAAATATAAGTTCATTACAAAAATAATTCTATTATTTATTTATAAATGTTATGAAAAATTATTCATAGTTTTTTATGCAAAATATTTTTAATTTTAATTGCCCAAATTGTAATTCCACTAAGTTTATAACCAAAAATTCTATAGGAAAAAAATTTTTTGATGGACCATATAAAAATGTTTATTCTGAAACTCAATGCGGAGAATGCTTTATGGATATACCATCTAATTTATGTGAGAACATAAATGAAAATAATTTAGATAGTATGAGAAAACTATGGAATGATTTTTATAAACCTGCTCATAAATTGGATGCAGCAAGATGTTCAAAATGTTATCGTTTTTATTGGGAAATTGAAAAATATTTATTTACAAATAATATTTCTTTAAAAGATATTTTTTATCAAACTTACAATCAAGAAAAGTTAGTTGAGGATTTAGTATGCAAAATATGTGATCCAACTGCTTTTAAATAAATGTTAGCATATATTTTAAATTTAAGTGGATGGCTTTTGCTTCCATTTATGGATGGTATTGCAAAATATTTGTCAACAGATTTGCACTTTTTACAAATTGTATGGGGGCGATATTTTTTTATGCTGATAATTAGTATTCCAATAGCTTTTATTTTTTTTAAAAATGAATTAAAATTTCCAAATTCACTATCTGTTCAATTATGGAGAAGTTTTTTTTTATTTCTTTCAACAATCTTTTTTTTTTATGCCATTTCTTTAATTTCATTAGCAGAAGCTTTGACTCTATCTTTTGTATCCCCAATAATTGTTACTATTTTATCCATTTTTTATTTAGGAGAAAAAGTTGGAATTCATAGATGGGTTGCTGTTATAGCAGGCTTTTTTGGTGTTTTAGTAATAATTAGACCAGGGTTTATTGATTTTAATTTAGCTTCTTTTTCAGCCTTATCAGCTGGAATTTCATATGCATTTTACATTACTTACACAAGAAAATTGTCTTTTACTGATAGTGCAATTTTAACATTAATATTTACAGGAACAGTTGGCTTTTTGATAATTTCATTAGTTGTTCCTTTCTTTTGGATTAATTTAAATATCCAACAAATATTTTTTTTAATTTTATTGGCTGCGATTGGCACTTTAGCACATTTTTTAATAATTTTATCACTCAGATTAGGTGAGGCATCAAAACTTGCGCCACTTGGTTATTTTGAAATTTTAACAAATATATTTGTAGGATATATTTTTTTTAATGATTTGCCTGATATCTGGATTTATTTTGGTTTATTTTTAATTGTAATGAGTGGTCTATATATTTTTATGAGAGAAAATTATAGAAAAAATTAATTTTTATCTCGAGTAGTTTTAAGAATAAATATTGAAATTGCTATTAGCAAAACTATACCTCCAACAACAGTATTGAATGGGGGAACTTCTTTAATAACAAACCAGACCCAAGCTGTTCCTAAAACACTTTCCATTAGAAATATTAAAGCCACTTCATGAGCAGGTGCGTATTTTGGAGCTATAGTTAGAATCATAAAAGGAATAGGCAAGATTATTAAGCACATAAGTAAAAGCAATAATATTTGAAAACTATTAAGGTTAAAGTTTATATCAAAAGGTAATGCAAAAAGAGCAGCAATTATACATCCTAAAAGACAAGCTGGAACTAAATCTGTATCTTTATATAATCTAACTAAAACCATACTAAATCCCATGCCTAATGCTACAATTAATGCCATTAAATCACCATAAATTCCTGAAGTTGTATAACTTCCCCAACCTATGATGATCATTCCTAATAAAGCTATAAATATAATTACCCATGTAAAAAAATCTGGTATTTCCTTAAGAAGAAATACTGAAAAAATTGCTGCAAAAATTGGTGCAGCTGCAATTAATACTAATGTGTTAGCTACTGAAGTGTTTTGTATTGAATAAACAAAACAAACGTGAGTAATTGCATATAATATAGCATACAAAATTCCAATCTTTCCAATTAATAAAAAAGATTTAAGTAAATTAGATTTATAAATATAAAGAAGAAATAAAAAAATGGTAAATACCGGTAGTGCACTTCTATAAAATATTAAACTAAAATCATCTAGATTTACAAGACGAATTAATAAGCTGTCAGGGCTTAAAATTAAAACTCCAATTAATGATAAAATTAAACCTTTATTTCTAGTTTGCATCTGATTTGTTGAAAATAATAAGATAATTAATATATCTAACACAAAGATAAAAAAATTTATATAATTTTATGCGTATTTTACTAATTCTTTTAATTACATTTTATTCAACAAAAATATTTCCAATTGAAATATATAAACTTATTTCAGAAAATGATTTGGTTTATCTTTTTGAAAATAATAAAAAAAAATGGAATGAAACTATAGTCTTTCTAGATAAAAAAAAA
>MDSZ01049546.1_pt1 | contig 10555 bp, 8 predicted proteins | sample 811201 | NCBI WGS metagenome assembly MDSZ01 (sample SAMN05326647, study PRJNA326480) | marine metagenome | isolation source: seawater | place: Indian Ocean: North | collected 2010
AAATTAAAAATAAATTTAAAAAAAAGTTTGATAATATAAATTTTATCGATATCAAATACATTCAGTTTTTCCTAGCAAAAATTAAGAATAAAAAAGTATTATTAGACTCTTTATCGTGCAGTATTTTTTTTGAAAATATTCTTAAAAAAGAAAACTCAATAATTGCAAATCCAGATCCAATTTATTATTTAAAATCAATTAAAACAAAATTAGAAATAAAAAATACTATTGACTCTCATCTCTATGATGGGGCAGCTGTCACAAAGTTTTTATTTTGGATTCAAAAAAATTATCAAAAAAAAAGAATAAATGAAATCGACGCACAAGAAAAATTATTTTCATTTAGAAAAAAAAATAAAAATTTTAAATTTTTAAGTTTTCCTACAATCTCTGGTTCAGGTCCCAATGGAGCAATAATTCACTATAAAGCTACAAAAGATAGTAATAGGAAACTAAAAAATGGAGATATTTACCTAGTTGACTCCGGAGGTCAATATAATTTCGGAACAACAGATGTTACTAGAACTATTTCGTTAAATAATAAAAGTAAAAAAATAAAAGAAATATATACAAGAGTATTAAAAGGTCATATTGCAGTGGCTTCATACAGTTTAAAGAAAAATACTACAGGTTCTCAAATTGATAATGCGGCGAGAAGATCATTAAAGTCGATCAATTTAGACTATGCACATGGAACGGGACATGGAGTAGGATATTTTTTAAATGTTCATGAGGGACCTCAAGCGATATCCAAGAATAATAAAATTTGTTTTAAGGAAGGCATGATTGTTTCAAATGAACCTGGTTTTTATAAAAATGGAAAATTTGGTATCAGAATAGAAAATCTTATAAGAGTAAAAAAAAGAAAAAAAGGTATTTGTTTTGATAATTTAACAATAGTTCCTTTAGATAAAAATTTAATTGATAAAAAGATTTTAAAATTTAGTGAAATAGATTGGATTAATAATTATCATAAAAATGTTTATAAAAAACTTAAAATATTTATGAATAAAAATGAATTATCAGAGTTAAAGAAAGCTTGTTCAAAGATTTAAAATTTTATACCACTCTTTTTCTTCTAAAATTTTAATATTGAGGTCTTTAGCTTTCTCAATTTTTTTTTTTGTTGGCTTTGAGCTGCCGATTACCAAATAATTCAATTTTTTTGAAACAGTTCCCAAAACTTTGCCTCCATTATTTTCTACAAGTGATTTGGCTTCGGATCTGCTCATTTTTTCAAATCCACCAGTAAACATAATAGTCTTATTTGTAAATTTTCCTTTTTTGTTTTTAATTTCATGTTTCTTAACATTTAACTTGTCTATTAATTTTTTTAAAATATCAATGTTTGTTTTATTAATAAAAAAATTATTAATTGAGTCGATTTGTATTCCACCTATTCCATCAAGATCAATTAAATTCTCTAAAATTTTTTTTCTTTTATTTTCATTGAATAATTCTGAAAATTTATCAATAGATTTAAAAAATTCAGCTAGAATTTTTGCATTTTCCTGTCCGATATGCCTAATACCAATAGAAAAGATAAACCTATCTAGTCCTATATTTTTTGATTTATCTATAGCTTTTTTAAGATTATTAATTGACAATTCCCCCCAGCCTTCAAGACCTCTGATCTCGTCATAGTTGATAGTAAATATATCCGAAGGTTTTCTTATAAAGTTAAGTGACCAAAACTGATCGATTACCTTTTTCCCTAGACCATCGATATTAAAAGCATCTTTAGAAACTAAATGTTTTAACTTTTCTCTCGCTATGAAATCGCAATCATATCCTCTTATGCATCTTCTCACGGCATCCTCTTTTTTTGTAGATTTATTTATTTCTTTTTTTGTAAATGATCCACATAAACACTTTTCAGGAAATATATATTTTTTACTGCTTTTTTTTCTTTTTGAAATATCTACAGTAACAACTTGTGGTATTACATCTCCTGCTCTTTGGATTTGGACAATATCTTCAACTCTTATATCTTTCCTTTTTATTTCATCCTCATTGTGTAAAGTTGCATTAGAAACAACTACTCCACCAACGGTCACTGGCTCTACTTTTGCGACTGGTGTAATAGCACCTGTTCTGCCAACTTGAATTATTATATCTTTAATTTTAGTAAATGCCTTTTCAGAAGAAAATTTATATGCAATTGCCCATCTTGGAGAGTTTGATGTATTGCCTAATCTTAATTGTAGTTTTAAATCATTTACTTTTAAAACTAACCCATCAATATCATAGTCTAGAGATGCTCTTTTTGAATCAATTAAAGAATATTGACTTTGAATTTCATTTAAGTTTTTTACTATTTTTACTAAAGGATTTGTTTTAAATCCCCATTTCTTAATTTTATTTAAAAATTCAGATTGAGTTTTAAGTTCAATTGACTCGTTAGCTCCAAGTCCGTAAGCAAAATATTGAAGAGGAATTTTTGCTGTTTCTTTAGAGTTTTTTTGTCTCAACGATCCTCCTGCAGCATTTCTAGGATTTGCAAAATTCCCTTTAATAAGATTAAAATCTTTTTTACCTATAAAAATCTCACATCTGATTTCGATCAATGACGGAACATTATTATCTGTTATTTTTTTGGGGATTGATTTAATTGTTTTAAGATTATTTAAAATGTCCTCACCGGCAATACCATCTCCTCTTGATAAGCCTTTAGTCAAAACTCCATTTTCATAGATTAGTGTTGCAGATATCCCATCTATTTTAGGCTCTGAAGAAAACTCGAAATTTTCATTTTTAATGTTTAAAAAATTGCTTATTTTGCTAATGAAATCATTAATATCTTCGCTGCTAAAAGCATTTGATAAGGACAACATCGGTTTTAAATGATTAATTTTTTTAAATTTATTTGATGGTGGTGAGCCTATATCATTATTTAAATTTAATTTTTTTAAGAAAATATTTTTTTTTTCAAGATCTTTAACTTCTTCTTTTAATTTATCAAATTCAGCATCTGAAATTTCCGGTTTATCATTATTAAAATATAATTTGTTATGTTTTTTAATATTTTTTATTTTTTTTTTATATATCTCTATAATTTTTGAATTTTTATCCATTTTAATTAAGTTTAATCTTATTTAAAATCTTTTTGAAAAAGCTTTTTTTCGTTTCATCAACTTCTCTTTCAACAATTTTATATTCTTTATTAAAAACTTTATAAGATTGTTCAAACCATTCACTTGAATTGTAGTTGTAACCTAATATTTGTGCGTAGGCTTTAGCTTCGGAGTCTAGTCCTAAATAATAATGAATTTCAACTAATCGGTGCAGAGCTTCCTCTATAAAGATCGTTTCTTGGTATTGCTCTATAATAATTTTTAATCTGTTTATCGCGGGTACCCATTTTTGAATTTTTATGTAATATTTGGCCACATATAATTCTTTTGCTGCAAGCTGATTTCTTACTAAATCTAGTTTGAATCTTAAATCTAAAGCGTAATCGCTCTCTGGATATTCTTTAATAAAAAATCTTATTTTTCTTTCTGCTTGCAATAATGGATTTAAATCTTTTTTTTCGTCAGAAATCTGTTCATAATATATTAAAGCAGTGAGATAATGTGCATAAATAATATTTTTATCAGCAGGGTATTTTTTTAAAAATCTATCAAGACTTTCTAGAGCCTCCGAATAAAAATTTATTCCATAAAGAGCATAGCTAGACATTATTGAAGCTTTAGCTGCAAGACCTTCATTTTTAAAACCTAGTTCAGCTTCAGAAAACTTTTTTTCAGCATAAAAATAATCACCTTGCTCGAATGCTTCAAAACCCTCATCGTATAATTTATAAGGATCAGTTTTTTCTATATTAAGTACATCTACTTCTTTTTTAGAACACGAATTAGAAAAAAAGATTAAAGATATAATTAAAATAATTCTACAAAGCATATGTTGATTAATAGCAAATAAAAATGCAATGGTAAATTTTAATGATATTATACGCCGATAGCTACTGTGTTTTTACAAGAATTTTCATTTTGTTTTTCAATATTGTCAAAATTCTCTAATTTCCAGTTCGCTTGATTAGAAAAAAATTTTACTAATAATTTATTAGTCAAGGCATGCCCGCCTTGTGATGTTTTAATATGACCAAATATACGATTGCCTGATAACATTATGTCTCCCAAACAATCTAAAATTTTGTGGTAGACAAATTCGTGCCTGTTTCTTAAGCCATCTTCATTAAGAATTTTGCTTCCTTGAACTACAATAGCATTTTCTAAAGAACCACCTTTCGCTAGTCCCATCCTTTTAATATTATCTATTTCTTCATATAAACAAAAAGTTCGGGAATTATATATATCAGTTAAGTCGTTATTGCTTAATTTAAATTCTTTTCTTCTAGTTCTAATTAGGGGATTGTTAAAAATGATCTCAAAATCGATTATTAAATCTTGTTTGAGCGGTTCTATAGAAATAAATTTTTGTCCGTCTTTAACTTCAACTTTTTGTAAAACTTTTATGAATTTTCTAGGTTCTTTTTGTTCTTCTATGCCTGCTGATTTAATTGCGTCTACAAAATCTACAGCTGATCCGTCCATAATTGGAATTTCAGGAGCGTCTACTTCTACCAAAGCATTGTCGATACCTTCTCCATAAAAGGCTGCCATTAAATGTTCAACCGTGGATACAGCAACACCATTTTCGTTTTTTAATTTAGTACACAAAATTGGTTCAACAACATTTTTAAAGTTAGCTTGAATAATGTTATTGTTGCTTACATCAACCCTTTTAAAAACTATTCCAGTATTAGGACTTGAAGGTTTTACAACTAAATTTACTTCAACACCGTTATGTAAACCTACCCCTTTAAATTGTATTTTTTCTTTAATAGTTTTTTGGTTTGCTTGGAGCATCACGTTTTATACAAAATTGGTACAAGGTAATTAAAACAACAAATGTTTCAAAAAATAACAAGAATTAATCAAATAAAGACTTAAAAATCCTTGTGATTAAAGAACTTTTAGTTTGAGTTATCGGTATAGCTTCTTTTCTCCATCCATAAAAAGTAAGATCGGCTACACTATTAATTGATAACATTTTTTCTTTAGGTTCAATCATATGAATAAATTTTGTTTCAAAATTTTTATTTGTTAAAAAAAAAGTATTTAAATTTTCTCTAAAATTTTTCGTTATAATGTTGTCTGAAATTGTTATATAAACTTTTCCTTTATAATTGTTTAGAAAACTTTGAATATTTATATTTTTATTTAAAACAATCTTACAAATTTCCTCTATTCTTGCATCAACTATTTCCATAATTAATTTTTTTCTTATTTTTCTGTAATTACTTTTTACAAAATATTCTTTTTCTATTAAATCATTATCAGAATTAATATTATTTAATGAATTGCTAGACAATATTTTTTGTATCATCTCGTGACTTATCGAACACACTTTTGATATATCATTTAAAATAATGTTTGATCCAAATGAAAAATTTTGAGCAAATCTAAAAGAGGACTTTTCAAAAAAGTTTAAGTTTGTTGTTGTTTTGTTAACTTTAATTTTAAAAAAAGTTTCAGTGTCATTATTTTGTTTTATTAGATCCGCGCCTTCAACAAAATCTTTTAATAAAATCTTTTTTATTTTAAGGTTATTTTTATAAAATATATTTTTTAGATTTTTAAGGTCATTATTTTTTATTAAAAAAAAAGTAAGTTCATGACTATAGAAATCTCCAAATAAACCTATAGGTAAATTTTCAATATCCAACCCATCTAAAACACTTTTAGAATTAAACATATGCATAATTGTTTTATCTTTTTCACTTTCATTAACAGCTAATTTAAGTGTATTTAAAATATATGAAATATTATCCTTTAAAATTTGTGAACCATTTAATTTTTTAAAACCAGAAATATTTGTACAAAAGTATTCAAGGGAGTCCAAAATAACTATTGCTTCCTTAAAAACATAGTTAAGTTGATTTTCAATAGTTTGTATGTTTTTTTTAAAAACTAAATTTATATTTGAAAAATTAAAAAATTTTCCCTCTTTAATATCATCATTAGGAGTAATTATTATTTCTTTTGCTTGAAGTTTTTGACTCTCATCAAAAACACCAGCGCTAAAAATATAATTTGTTTCATTTATTTCTACAAATAAAATTGGATTACTTATTTTCATTATCTAATTCAAAATCAATTGATCTTCAATTCTATAGTCAAAAATCTTATAAGTTTCAAAATTATTTTGTTTTTTTAATTCCATAAAATTTTTGAGACTAATCACATAATTTTTAACTGGTAATTTAATTGTCTTATTATTTATCATAATCAAATCCCACCTTCCTGAGTCGAAAGAGTAAAAAGATTTAATATTATCTATGGGAAAGTCTATATTTTTAAGACTGTTATATAAAGTATGAAATCCTTTCTCACTTCCAAACACTGTTGGTAAATTTTTGTATTTTTTAATTTCAATAAAATCTAATAAATCACCTTTGCTCGATATGTAAAATTTTTTCTTTTTAAGCTGTAAAATAGCAACTAACTCTTTTTCTTTTATTCTTATTCTTAAAGTGTTTGGATAAACCTTTTTAATAATAAAACTATCAATATAGCTTCTATCTGTTAAATTTTTTGTTATCTCTTTCTTGTTGAGAAAAAACAAATTTTTTTCATGCAAGTATTTAAGATCTTCTTTAATTGAGTTTTCATTCAGTATTGAAGCGTCTAGAACTTCTATATTTTTAATATTGACCTTGAATAATTTTTTAAGATCAAATTTCGGCTTGTATGTGGTTAGCAAAATCAAAAATACAATTAACCCAAAAAAAGATTTTTTCATCTGTTAATGCTGGCATTTAACAAAATTTTCTCTACCAAATTTTCAAAAGATATTCCTTTATAATTAGCAATTTCTGGGACCAAAGAAAGATTTGTCATGCCAGGTTGAGTATTTATTTCTAGTAAATAAAACTGATTTTTAAAAAATTTAAAGTCTGATCTAGTTATACCTTTGCACCCTAAAGCAATATGTGCTTTTTTCGCTATTTTTAATGACTCAACATATTTTCTTTTATTTATTTTTGCGGGCATTATGTGTTTAGTTTGGGCAGCTTTTGAATATTTTGCTTTGTAGTCATAAAATTGCCTTCTCGGCCTAAGTTCTATTGCGCCTAAAGGATTTCCGTTTATCACGGCCACTTGAATTTCTTGACCCCCTATAAATGGTTCAAACATTAATTCTTGATATAAATTATAAAGTTTTTTTGCTGAATGATTTAATTGAATAAAATTTTTACATATCTTTACTCCTAAACTAGAGCCTTCATTAGTTGGTTTAACTACAACTGGAAATTTTATTTTTTTTCTTTCAATGATTTTTTTTAAATTATTTTTGTTATAGTTTTCTCTTTTTAATATAAAATATTTCGGAGTCTTGATTTTATTTTTTTTAAAAATTTCTTTAGAAATTTCCTTATTCATTGCATTATATGAGCTTGCTACTCCAGAATGAGTATAAGGTATTTTTAAGTACTCAAAATAACTTTGAGCAACTCCATCTTCACCATCTTTTCCATGTAATGCATTGAAAATTAAATCTGTTTTATTTTTATCTATTAAGTTTAAAGGTTTTTTTTTTGGATCAAATGCTGTTACATTTTTGTATCCCTTCTTTTTTAAAGCTTTTAAACATGCTTTACCGCTATCTAAACTCACTTTCCTCTCTCCTGAAGTGCCACCCATGACCACCAAAATTTTTTTATTTTTTTTCACCTATAATCTTAATCTCTAATTCAAGATTAACCCCTGTTTTAGTTTGCACTTCACTCTTAACTTTATTAATTAAATTTTCCACATCCGATGCCTTGGCCTTTCCGTTGTTAACAAAAAAATTACAATGTTTTTCAGAAATTTTTGCATCACCAACATATAGTTTATCGCACCCGGACTCTTTAATGAGCATCCAGGCTTTGTTATTTTTGCTATTTTTAAAAGTACTACCTCCAGTTTTTATTTGATTTGGTTGGGACTCTTTTTTTCTTTTTATGAGTTGATTTTGTTTATTTTCAATTTCTTGTTTAGATGCTGCAATACCTTTGAGCTTTGCTGATAGAATTATATAATTTTTTGGAAGATTGGTTCCTCTATAAAAAAACTTTATTTCATCATTATTAATTTCTTTTTCCTCACCTTTTTCGTCTAAAACTTTTATAGAATGTAAAATATTGGAGATATCTGAACCATAACACCCGCTATTCATTGTTATTGCACCTCCTAAAGAACCAGGAATGCAAGACAGAAACTCCATTTTACCTATACCGTTTTGTTTTGCAAAATTAGCGATCTTTCTATCTAATGTAGCAGCTCCTACCTCGATGATACTTTTTTCCAATAATTTTAAATGTGAAAATTTTGATCCTAATTTAATTACAACGCCTTTTACACCTCGGTCTCTTATTAGAGTATTTGAGCCCGCTCCCAAAATATATATTTCTTTAATTTCTTTTTTAATTTCAATTATAAATTCTCTCAGCTGATCTTTATTTTCTGGGCGAAAAAAAATATCCGCTGGCCCTCCTAGATTAAACCAACTATATTTTGATAAATTTTCACTTAATATTAAATTTTTACCAAATTTTTTTTGAAGGTGATTTGTATTTAAATTCATAGACTAAATTTCAATCCTCTCATCCATTGCGTTATTAGTCCCGCTCCCATGCCAATTATAATTTCATTTTTGACTAGGTTTTTTCTTAAATAATTTGTAAGCTCTTTTTGGTTTTTTACAATAATAACTTGAGTTTTTGAATTTTTAGAAATTAATCTTGCAAAATTAAAATAATTAAAATTTTTATTTTTCTTTTCACCGGCTGCATAGATAGGACAAATTAAAACTATATTAGACTTTATAAAACATTTCGAAAAAGCTTTTTTCAAAGATATTACCCTAGAATAACGATGTGGTTCAAAAACGGATATTATTTTTCTTTGATTGTAAACTTTGCTTACACCATCTAAAGTTGAGTAGATCTCTGTTGGATGATGCGCATAATCATCAAAAAATTCATTTTTATTTTTAGTAAATATTTTAGTCATTCTTCTTTGTACTCCAGAAAAATTTTTTAGGGCTTTTTTTATTGTATTAATTTTTACTCCTAGATTTAGACAAACTGCGATTGCAGCTGTAGCATTTAAAATATTATGTTCCCCAATTAGTTTTAAATTTATATTTTTGATTTTAATTTTTTTGTTATCTAAATTCTTATAATTTAAATCAAAAATTGAATAATTTAAATAATATCGTGTATTATCTATTCTATAATTAGCAACACTACTAAAACCATATGTGAGAATATTTTTATTTTTAATTTTTTTAATAATCTTTTTTAAATTTTGATTATCAATACAAACTAAAGATTTACCTATTGGAGGAGTTTTGTTTAAGAATTCTATAAAAGCATTTTCTAAATTTTTATAATTTTTATAAAAATCAATGTGCTCATAATCAACATTAGTCACGATTGAATAATTAATTGGTAATTTTAAAAAACTTCCATCTGATTCATCTGCCTCAAGAATTGCCCAGTCACCTTTTCCAAGTTTGGCATTACTATTAAATGAATTGATTACTCCTCCATTTATTATTGTTGGATCAAGTTTTTGATCTGATAAAATTTTTGCTACAAGAGATGTTGTGGTAGTTTTACCGTGAGAACCTGTGATTATAATATTTTTTTTTAAAGAAACTACATCGGCTAAAACTTCTGCTCTAGAATAAATTGGTATTTTTTTTAATTTGGCTTGTTTTATTTCAACATTATTATTTTTAATTGCTGTAGATTTAACAAGAATTGAAGCTTTATTTATATTGGATTTTGCGTGACCATTAAAAACTTTAATACCAGCCTTTATACAATTTAAAGTGCTTTTATTTTTATTTTTATCGCTTCCTTGAATTTTAAAACCCATGGTTTTCATCACTTGAGCTAGTCCACTCATCCCTATTCCACCTATCCCTACGAAGTGAATTATTTCTTTTTGTCCTATTCTTATATTTTTCATTTTAAATAATAGTTAATTTTAATTCTTTATCTAAATTTTCATAAACTGATTTGTCAGAATAATGTTGTTGTTTAGAACTAATTTGGCGAAGTAAAGAACTATCTTCATGAATTAATTTAATCAATTTGTATAACTTGTTTTCTAAATCTTTTTCTTCTATCAAATAGCTATACCCATTTTTTTGATAATAAATAGCATTTTTTAATTGATGATTATCTGCTGATGACGGTAAGGGCACAGAAATAAAAGGTATGTTTGAATTGGTAAGTTCAGCCAACATCGATGATCCTGATCGAGTTATAGCTAAATTTGTTTTAGAAAAATATTCTAAAATATCATCACTGTAATTGAAAATTTCAAAGTCAATTTTCCAATTTCTATAATGTGCAATTAGAAAGTCATTCTGCTCTTTCAAACATTGTTGATAAATTTTTAAAGGTATTTGGTCATCATGGCATTGTTTGAATATTAAAGGTAATTTTTCTGCAAAAACTTTTGCCGCTTGACTACCTCCCAAAACTAATATT
>MDSZ01147529.1_pt1 | contig 10555 bp, 8 predicted proteins | sample 811201 | NCBI WGS metagenome assembly MDSZ01 (sample SAMN05326647, study PRJNA326480) | marine metagenome | isolation source: seawater | place: Indian Ocean: North | collected 2010
AACCCAGCTTTTTCCGCGAGCACCGCTACAGATGCGATACTGAAAACATGCAAATGCTCAATGTAAAATTCTTCGCGTTGAAGTGAATCCTCTTTAGCCATAGTGCCATCGGGCAGTTCTATATAAACAAACCCTCCCAAAGCCAAGAGCCCCTTTGCCTTTCTCAACATTTCAATAGGCTTGCTTACATGCTCTAAAACCTTATTAAAGGTAACAATTTCATAGGTTTTGAGCTCATCTAAATCCTGCATAAAGTCCCCATGTATAGCATTTACACCTACAAATTCTTGTGCATGGGAAAATTGTCTGTGGTCAGGGTCTAGTGCTGTACAATTCCAGTCAGTTATATTTTTCACTAGATGTAAAAACACGCACAAGCCAGAGCCAACATCCAAAATAGATGTTGAATTATTGGAGGGAAGAAGTTCATCTGCTATTTTTTTTACGAATTTTACACGCGCAAAATTATCAGAATCCTCAGGAGGCAAATTCACAATCCTCTCAAATGTTTTTTGGAGATTATCTCCGTATGTTGAATCTGCATAATGACTGTCGTAAATATCATGGATGTTCAGTTCAGTTTTTCCTGTGAAATGACCACAAAATTTGCATCTATATATCTCTCGGAAATATTCTCTAAGCTGCTCATTGAACCGGACTTCTCCTTCAGGTGGTTCTGTATATGTGGCTATTTTTTCTTGATGATAAGAACCACAAATGCATCGAACTGAAAAAATTGTGCCTTCAAAATAAGACAAAACTCTCTCGTCATCGAGCCAACATACGACTTCGTGGAGTTCATTTTTTGCATACACCTCAAATTCAGATATTTTTTGTTCGTCAACCAACCATAAGTAGTATAAACCTGTTGAGCTATTGACCAGAACAGTTTTAAAACCGAATTTTTTTAAACGCCCATTTGTTGAAGGTGTCGCATAAAATCCCCAATTCTTCCGGCAAACATCGTACTCTTTTCCGTCTTTTGTAGTGAACGTAATTTGCTCATCTTGATTTAAATATAGACGACCACAATCCTTCAAAATTATTGGACGATCTGGGTAACCTACAGGAAACTCACGGGGAGGGTTTTTAGGTTGAAATTCCATCTATGAGTTACTCCATATCCAGTCTTCTATCAAAAACCCATTAATAGCCCAACGGCCATTAACCCTTGTCCAAAAATTCTTATTGCGGAATTTTGAGACTTTATTGAAAAACTCCGTTTGTGTGATCCCCGACCAATCGCAAAACTTTTCAATCTCCTCAAAGGGAGTTTCATCACCATGTTCTCTAATTATTGAAATCGCCTCATCACGCCTTACTCGGCCATTCCTTATCTCCAGAGACAAATTATCCCAAAGCCTGGTAAATCCAAATTTGTACCACTTCAACCAGTGATGAATGGTAATCAAAAATTCATCATCGACATCTGCAAACTTATAATACCCAGTCAATGCGTTACCTTCCAACGCCTTAAAACCATTCTCCTTCGCGACTGCATATGTGTTCAATGGATCCCATTTTAGATACCAGCCAAGAAATGCCGCAGTTACGCCCTTTTCCTGAGTTATTTTATCAGATGGCCAATAATAGGGAGCCATATCTTTAGCACTAAGGTCCTCATCTATCCAATCTTCAGCTACTGTGCCATTAGTTACCCCATACTTCAAAAGCCATGCTCTATTCATTTCATGGCCCAATGTCGTAACATCGTCACCTCCATATTCTGTTGCAGAATTCTCGCCCCACAGAATAAGTGGTATGTCAAACTTTAGAGCTATATTAATTGGCAGTGAAAACAATGCCATATGCATGGGCAAGGCTGGCGTGCCATTTTTTTCTAGCGCTTTCAGAGTGAAGAGCCTTTCGACGTCCGGATTTATGCTTATATCAAAATGGTCAACTCCTAGAGAAATTAAATTGTCTAGGTTTTGCTGACCTAATTCATTTCGGGCCGGCGTACGCCAAGTGACGCAAAGTGGTTTCAAACCTAATTCTAAACATTTCAGCACTTGCCAAGTACTATCTTTTCCGCCAGATACCGGCACTACACAATCCCAACCATTGTGCTTTGCTCTGGCTTTTGTATTTTTGACTAGTTGCAAAAGTTGTCTGTGCCTACTATCCCAATCGATAGACTTCTTGGCTGCTGCAGACAAACATGCATTACACACACCATTTTCCTGAATACTCAAATTTGGCCTCGAATCTGGAAGGATACAGTTCTGGCAGTAATTCATGAAAAATTTTCCTCTAAAAATATTTTGGAGCTTAAAAAAGAAAATAAAAACTTACTTTTACTATTTGGCATGTCACGATTCTGAATTAGCTTTTCGATTTTTTCTCGCTTAACATGTTCATAGATTGGACTATCAGACAATAACTCATCACGTATCTCTGGGTCATCCAAATCTAATAAGTCAGAAATTGGCGCATTAAAACCAACTTTGCGTGTGTTGTCTAAAATTGGACAGGGCACGATCCCACGCATTGATTCTCTAAGGATTGATTTTGCCGCACCATTTTTAACTTTATACTTCGCTGGTATCCTATTACAAAACTCAAATAAATCCCGGTCAAGAAACGGCGAACGATTTTCAATTGAATAATACATTGAATTCATGTCCTCTTCATGAAGAATGACCGGTGTGGTTTCATGAAAAATTTCGTTTAACATTCGGTTTTTGAGAAGGCTGTCATTTCTGAAAATATTTTCTGAGAACGGTTCAACCCAGTCGGAAATTAAAAAATCCCGAAAATTAATTGCATCTAAATAAACGTGCGAGCGTTCAAATGGAGATTTTAAAAACAACTCTGGGTCTTGGAGATAGGGATTTCGAACAATTGGACCAATTTCTCGTCTCCAATTTAAAACGCTTTCTTTAAACAGTTTATCTTCATTTTTTATGTCATATAAATAAAAATTATGGTGGTCGAAATAACCTGAATAAATTTCATCTGCAGCAGTACCGCTGATTGATATTTTAAAGCCTTGCTCCGACATCGCTTTTTGTAACAGCCAATGAACGTAAAAGGTAATAGTGTAAACCGGAGCATCATGATAGCGAATCAATTCTCTAAGGCGCGGCAAGAAATTTTTTGTTTCCAAGCTAATGGCATTGTGATTTATGTTCAATTCGTTTCGAACCAATTCAACTAATTCGCTTTCTTCATAGCGCTTATCGGTATTCATAATTGTGAAACCATGGACGTCAAAACCTAGTTCTCGGCGTGCAATGCTAATTAGACTATTGGAATCCACACCCCCGCTCATGCAGAATGCGAGTGGCACATCTGCCCTTAGACGTAATTCAACAGAGCGTATTAAGCGGTCTCGGGCGCCCTTGATGGCGTCTTCATATGATATCTCATTATCTGTAAAGTATTCAGGTAACCAATAATTCGTCCGCCGTTGAATTTTATCAGGCCCAAACGTCAGCATTTGCCCAGGTGGGACAATTTTTATACCGTTAAAAAAATTTTCTCTTAACTTAAATACTGATTTATATCCATTCACCAAAAACCTATAGAGATGGTCTATATTTAGAGAAAAATCCTCTTCACACAGAGCTTTTATTGTCTTTATCTCTGATGCAAAAAAAACAGCTCCTTTCGTATTTTGATAATAATAAAGCGGCTTTTCACCAAAACGATCACGGCACAAAGATATTTCCCTTGTGTTTACGTCATAAAGGGCAAAAGACCACATACCCTCGCACTTATCGAGGCCGACCGTGCCCCATCTATCCAAAACGTTAATTAGCACTTCGGTATCTGACTTAGTATAAAATTTGCAACCTATTGCCTCCAGTTCTTCTCTAAGTTCTAGGTAATTGTACAACTCACCATTATAGATCAGCCATTTATCACCTAACTGAAACGGTTGGTTCGCCCTTGGGTCAAGGTCGATAATGCTTAACCTCGAATGAACAAGATGTACAAAATGGCTTGAGTCTTTTACACAAAACGATTTTTGGCCAATCATATCTGGACCACGTTGATACATCGTTTGTGCCGCTCTAACCAGACTACCCTCAGAAAGAGGTTTAGAGCCCAAATAACCGGCTATTCCACACATAATTGATTCTTCTATCTGAAATTTTCTGGCTTAATTGTATGGCCTGCTGAAATATCTCTTTCAAGGGTTTTACCTATTAGAGATGGGAGATCTGCAGCGCTAAAGGGCAAAGCTGGTCGACAAAAAAATATGTCATTTTTAGTTATAATGTGGCCGGCCGACAGATCTTTAGCTGCGACAATGCCTTTACGAACATTTGGCACATTGTTCTCCTCACAGGGCTGCACAGTTTTTGAAAAATTACCAAGTGAAGACTTGATGAGACTTGCACTCTTTATAAAACTCTCTAGCTCTTGTGGTTCAAACGACAGTGCATGATCGTGAAATTCTCTTCCTGTTTTGTTGTCAGTGAAGTGCACTTCTATTATGTTGGAGCCCAAAGCGACCGCAGCCAAACAAGCCTCCTGCTCAATTATATGATTGGAGAAACCAACTTCTAGTCCATATCTCTCTTTCAGGTATGCAACGCTGCGCACATTTGCCTGCTCTATGGGAGCAGGATATGAGCATATACAATGCATCAAGATTAAGTTAGAACGCGAAAGCTCCAATCCTATTTCATCAACCACCCATTCCACAAGTTGATCTATTTCTTCGATATTTGCAGCTCCTGTTGACACAATAAAAGGCTTATTTGCTGCAGCAACAGACCGCACAACGGGTTCGAAAGTGATGTCACCACTTGCAATTTTAAACACATTAGTATGTTCATCTAAAAATGGGACCCAATCCTCACTGAGAGGGGTGGAGAAGAATTCAATCCCATTTGCTTTGGCTTCAGCAATTAATTCTAGATGTTCCATCTCTGAGAAAGCAAAACATTTTACACGTTCGAAACGCTCAATGTTTTCTTTGGAAGCATATCTTTCTGGTGTATAACTTTGAAATTTAACGGCATCAGCACCCGCAGAGGCAGCTAAGCGTATAAGCTCTTTAGCATAACTTACATTACCTTGATGATTAACACCGATTTCAGCTATCACCGCTAAATCGTCTTTCAAATTTTTGCCAAATATTTGCATTTATTTCACCACCTAAAATCTTAAACAACCATGCAACGACGCAAGTCAAAAAGCCCCGTTTGGCTTGTATTTATACCATCAATTGCCGTAGGACAGCAGCTTACCCCTCGTTCTTTTAGGGCCTGAATCACAGATAAAGAATAATGTTGGTCTAGGCCCTGCGGATAAGCAAAATGTTTAGATTTAATACCAGCCCTTTCCTTAAGCAACCCTAAGCTAGTATCGATCTCATAACTCAAGCCCTCAGCTGATAAAGTTGACATTATTGCATGCGTATGGGTATGGCCACCAAAAGTGAAAAGTGAGTTTGAATTCATCTGCTTCACCTGAGACCAGCTTAATTTCTCGTCCAATGGATTTTTAACACCCCCTTCATCAGCATAATCTAGGGCATCAAACAACCACTCTAATAGAGCTGATGGAGAACCATATAGATCGTCAAATACATGACGACGCAGATGCTCCATGACTTGGATTTTTCCTTTGATAGAAGTTAAGGAATGCCGGTTTCCATTCCAAGGAAATGTCAGTTCCGTTTTTTCTGTGTGCTCTAGAGCACGCTCGCTTTTATCTGTCCATGACATTGTCCCACTCTCAACAAATTCAGTCGTGAGATAGAAAGTTGCCGGCAAACCAAGGCTTTCAAGTATGGGTGCTGCAACGGAAGCATTATTTTCAAAGCCATCATCAAAAGTGATCGCAAAGGTGTTAGCAGGATAATTTTTTCCAGACTCGTGGTATTCAATTACCTCGTCCATTGACAAACAGGTTCCATTAACCTTCAGCTTTTCAAGAATTTCAAGGAAATAATCCTGCTCTATGTGTTTGCGGATATAATTGCGAACTCCATGATTATTTTGTCTAATTACGCCGTGAAATAATAAGATTAATAATCCATCTTTCGAAAGCTTACTTGTTATCATGGAGTCATATAACCTTTGAACTTTTTAACACATACTTCCTTTAACACAGTGGGCATGAAAGAGTAATATCTGCCAATTTGTTTTTGGGCCTGAGCGTTCCATGAACCTTCTTTTTGATATTGCTTAATAGCATCAATCACAAGACTGCAACAACAGTCAGTGTTTGCGGCCCTCAATTGAAATAATTCCATAGCTGGAGTCAGTTTTACCGGCCTCTTATTTAATATTGCGCCCGCATCTAATGCCGCAGAAACTTCATGCAAAGATGTTACAAGTCTGTTATATTCACCATGATAAATTGACCACAAATGACTATCTAACCCTCGGTAGTATTCCGGGTCACCGCCATGTAGATTTAACGCCGGTCTTGACAAGCAGTTAATTAAAGACGCTCGTATTCTGCTGGTTCCAAACACCACGATTAAATCAGGTTCAGCGTTCATTATGAAACTGAAACACTCCTGATCATTGATATTATTGACTTCTATGCTGTGCACAAAATTTTTAATTTTTGGCAGAGCTCCCTGAAACCAAAGGTTGCTCTCATAGTCATCCTGTAACTCTAAATAACTGTGATTAATGTCAAATGGCGGAATCAAACTCTTTGTTTCTAATATCACGTCTATGTCAGGACATACTTCTAAAATGTCCTGAACAAACTTTGTGTGATGTAATGTCTGGGTTGTAAGAATAATTATTTTCATCACGACCCAAGAAAAACACCATGGCTGATCTTCTCCGATGCATTTTTAATCAAAATACATTTATCTTTGCACATAACATATGGTCCTTTTCCTCGAAGGAATAAAACGCGCCCTGGCGTGCCAATTATATCCAAATCAACCTCCTGCACTTCAGAAATATGTATTGGGCGACCATCTAAGACAGTAAAAGCATTTGGGTAAGGTGGCGCCAAAGCTCTAACTAAATTGAATACTTCACGCGATGACATCACATACCAGTTTATCAATCCATCATGTGGTTTTCTTTGCATCCAGTATGATGCTTGCTGTTCATCTTGTTCTCTTTTTTGCAAATTATCATTTTCTAGGGCTTCTAAAACTTCAAGCGTCAACAATGAAAAATGCTTATTTGCCTTTCTATGAATATCCACAATAGTCTCTTCATCACTATAGGAAAATGTCTTTTCACCTACCACATCACCTGTATCTATTCCTTTGTCCATTTGAATTATACTAATTGTAATGTCGGGCTCATCATTAATCATTTGCCAATTCAGAGGAGAGCCTCCCCGATATTTTGGCAACGGACCACCGTGCAAATTTAAAGTTCCAAATTTTGGCAGATCTAGAAGTTTTTCTTCAAAGATTTCAGAAAAACCTGCTACGATGAATAATTCCGGCTCGAATTTTTGCAATACCGACAAAAATTTTTCATCATTAACACTTCGCTGTCGAACAAGATGACAACCCTTTAATAAATCATCGTTTTGGAATAAATTCCATATTTCACTTTTGTCCGGACCCACGACAGCAACAATCGGCTTCCCATTTTTGATGAGCGATTTCAGCACGTCGATGCCTCTGTTCCCATTTAAAAAGACAACGATATTCTTCAAAGGAACCAACATTTTTTGCACCAACAGACCCTTCAACTAAGTTAATTCTATCTCAGAGTGCCCCCATCTGAATTTCTTTCTCCGCAAACTGCTTATACCATTCAATATATTTGGGATAACCAATTTCCAACTGATTATTTGGTTTAAATCCAATTAACGAAGATGCTTTATCTATATTTAATGTGCCACGGTCGGGAGTTAGATTGTCCTTAGGTTGATATTCAATATCAATATTAGGGAAATGAAATTTTACCATTTCGGCCATTTCACCAATGGTTCGGCCTTGGCCCGCTGTAATATTGAATACTTCGCCGCGAGCCATCGGGTTTTGAATTGATTTAACAACCCCTTGAGTAAGGTCTTCTATGTACGTGAAGTCGAGAGCATCTCTGCCATCTCCTCGAATAGTAACGTTTTTTCCCTGAACTGCATTTTCAAGAAAAATTTGGCCTACTCTTCGACTAACACAGCGTTCGCCATAAAGGGCGGAAGGACGAATAATAGTGTATGGCAAATCAAAAACCTGATTATACGCTATTACCATTTTTTCTCCTGCAAACTTCAATGCCCCATAAATTCCCAATGGATTACAGATTGTATTTTCATCCACCTCATCCTCCTCAAAATGGCCATACACCATAGACGATGAAAAGAAAATGAAATGATCTACTGTATTGCTAGCACGTGCAAAATCTAGCGCATTTTCCAGCGTTCTAAGGCTATGGTCAAAGGTACTGTATGGGTCTTTATTAGATTTATCTGCATGCGAAACTGCAGCAAGCTGAATTATAACATCGGGTGAAATGTGATTTAAAATGGAATTCATTGCATGGTACTCTCGCGCATCTTGAAGATGGAGTGGAATACCGGCTCTCCTAAGTAAGTCTAAACGTTCATTAATTATTTTTATGTAAAAATCACGATTTACGATATCTTCTTGTACATTACTAAAGGCGTACAAGTTGTTAACCTGAAGACTATCGATAATATCTACTTGGGCGCCAAGTTTTTTGAGTGACAACGCCATATTATGACCAATAAAGCCTGCACCGCCAATGATGCAAATTTTAAGTTTTTTCAAATCTATTAATTCTTGAGCATTTTCACCCGAGTTCATGCTACTTTTACCTTTTTTCAAAAAACTGTTAATTAGAAGATTCCGTTTCAAGTCCTCTTGCACTTTTACTTTAAACAAAATTTTAAATTCATCAGTGGACGAAAAACTTTAAGATATCAGACCAAAAGATGAATAATCATTAGGGTATTTTGACAGCATCTCCCGATTGATGTGATTTGACTGCTGCTAAGCACACATCCATGACTTTAAATTCGTGTGCTGTAAGATTTGAAATATCTTCTCCAGTAAGAAGGCAATTGATCAATTGTTCAGCAAGTGCCGCTTTAGATGACGGCCTTATACTCAAGTCCAGCGGCTTAGCTTGCACTTTTTTAAAACTTTCTTGATAGTTATCATGCTCAAGTGGATCACGCAATTTTTGTATACGCGGGCCCATGTCGTCTAAGATAAATGTTGCTTTAGTGCCAAATACCTTCAGGACATGTTGGTGCGGATGCACGCTTCCAAAATTTGCCGTCACTCGAGCAATTAACCCTGACTTGAAACTAAATGTAGAAGCAGTATAGTCATGATACCGAAATTTTGTCTCCCTCGTTACAATTTTGTTGCCCACAGTGCTAACCGTTTCAGGGTGCTGACCAGTTAGATAAATAATTAGGTCGATAAGATGTATTCCCCCACCTTCTATAATTGAATAATTTTCAACATCTTTTCGCCAGCCGTCTGTAATTTTAGCGAGTCTCCCATATAAATATTCTCCATCAATCGCATAGATTTCACCAAAATTGCCTTTTTGAATTTCATCTCGAAGCCATAAAAATGTTGGAGCGGCTCTTAAAGGTAGATTTGACGTCAGGGGTACAGGTCTATTTTTCCAAAGTTTCTTAATCTCATTCAATTCGGCGCGTGTCGTGCAGAGAGGCTTTTCTATAAACATAGCCTTGCCATAATTGATTGCCTCCATAACCTGCCGAGCGTGATGATGATCAAAAGACGCAATAGAAATTAAATCTATGTCTTTAGTGGAACACATTTCATGGAATGAGCTAAAAATTTTTGGACAACCGAATTTCTCCGCCACTTCCTTAGCCTTTGGCAAGTTTATGTCATAAACCCCCACAAGGTTACAGTGTTGGTGACTACTATAAAAAGCGGCATGTTGTTCGCCGACACCAAGACCGATGACACCAACATTAATCATAAATGCCTCGTTTATTTATTGAACATCTGAAATTTGAGACTTACTAACACAACATTTAAAAAAATATAACGCTCAATTAAAACATTCATAGAATTGTTTGCAAAAATTAATGTTGATTAAAATAACAGTTAATTCATGGGTGTTCACACTAGATATATGTTACGCTTAATCAACGGAGGGCATAAAGAAAATATCGCTTTCAGCGCTTAATTTAGTGAGGACTCTAGGCCAATATTAATATGAAGAAAAATATTCTGTTTTTTATGGAAGACCCAGGTGCTGCTAACGGCATGATCCATCTTATTGAGCCATTTAAACAACACGACTTTAATATTGACGCTTTTGTTACAGGACATGCAAAAGAATTTCTTGCACAACGTAAAATTCAAGCACATAGCATAGAAACCACTGACGTAACTGAATTACAACACTTTTGCCAAAGATATGATGCAGTGTTCATTGGAAATTCTGAAAATCGAAAAAGCTTAAGTTTTAACATTCTTGATATTTCCAAAAAACTAAGCATCACCAGTTTTTGTTTTGTTGATTCATCTGTAAATCATAAGTATAGGTTTGCTGGATTGACTTCTAACCCTCTTCAACACAAGCCCGATTACATCTTTGTCCCTGATGAATATTGTAAAAAATTGTATTTAGAACTTGGTTTTAAGGAG
>MDSZ01208605.1_pt1 | contig 10555 bp, 9 predicted proteins | sample 811201 | NCBI WGS metagenome assembly MDSZ01 (sample SAMN05326647, study PRJNA326480) | marine metagenome | isolation source: seawater | place: Indian Ocean: North | collected 2010
AGATATTTTCCTCGTTGAGCGCCCTTTTTTGCGAGGGAAAAAGAAGATAATATTTTTTTTTACAACAACCGGAATTCATATCCTTCTTCTTCTTCTTATATCGATCCCCATCATCATCATTCGTAATAATAACAACAACAATAGCAGCAGCAGCACAATAATATACTAATGTTGCAAACGACGTTCGCGGCGGGCATCTCCCCGATTATTCGATCCAAAAAAACGTCTCTCTCTCGCCGACCTCGTAATAATAATAATAATAATAAAGTAGCGACGACGACGAGATCGGCGTTGTTCGGAGGAAATAAAAATGACAACAACAACAGTAAGAAAAAAGTCGTCGTTATCACCGGGGCGTCGTCTGGTTTGGGCTTGTACACCACCAAAGCGTTGGTGGAAACCGGGGAATATTGCGTCGTGATGGCGGTCCGTAATCCTTCGAAAGCGGAGGAGAAAGCGAGAGAGTTTGGTTTCCCGACGGATGCGTATCACGTGATGGAGTGCGAGTTGGCGGATTTGGACTCGGTGCGATCGTTCGCCAAGACGTTTTTGGCGTCCAAGTTCGCCCAGAACTTTTCGGCGTTAATCTGTAACGCGGCGTTGTATTTACCGAACGCGACGGTCCCATCGTTCACGAAGCAAGGTTTTGAGGAGTGCGTCGGGGTGAACCACTTGGCGCACCACTTGTTGTCGTTGCTGTTGTTGGAGAAGCTCAGCGTCAACGCGAAAACCGAGCAAAAGAGGTTAATCATCGTCGGTTCAGTCACCGGGAACACGAACACTCTGGCTGGCCAAGTCCCGCCGAGAGCGAACTTGGGAGATATGTCGGGCTTGAAAACTGGCTTTCGCGACGGCGATAGAAACAAAAACGCGATGATTGACGGCGAAAGATTCATTGGCGCAAAAGCCTACAAAGATTCCAAATTGTGCAACATGTTGGACATCAAAGAGTTTGCCAGACGATACGCGGATACCGGGGTGCAATTCTCCACCATGTACCCGGGTTGCATCGCCGAGTCCAACTTGTTTCGCAACCACACGCCGTTTTTTCAATGGTTGTTCCCGGTGATTCAAAAGAACGTCACCAAAGGCTATGTTTCGGAAACCGAAGCCGGTTTGCGTTTGGCGTCCTTAGTTATCGATCCGCAATACACCGAGCAAGGCGCGTACTGGTCGTGGAAGGGCGGCGGCGATCAGTTGATGGATAACTACTGGGATTCCGGAAACAGAGAAATTGCATTCAACAACAAGCCGAGTAAGGAAGGCAGAGACATGGAAAAAGCGCAAGCGGTATTTGACTATTCGAGCGCGTTGGTCGATTACAAGCCGAGCCCGGCGATTAAAAAATTAGATAGCGAGGCCGTTTCAGCCAGATAAAAAATTTTGTACTACGAACTTACGACGAAAAGAAGAAGACAAAGAAGAAGAAGAAGAAGAAGAAGAAGAAGAATTATATGTATATGAAAAAATATAAATAAAAACTTACGACGATAAAACCTGTTTTAATGCTAATCCGCTCAATCCGAACGGTTCTTTAACTAAATTTTCGTGCTTCCATATCCTCACGATCCACTTATCTTCCGTACCTAACACTTCCAAGCCTTCGTGTTCGACGCGTTCGTCGAATTCTCCGGTTTCAGTCGCCGGAAAAAACAACAACGCGCTCCCTTTCTTCGGCGTCACTTTTATATTTAATCTATTAAACACGGTTTCCCCTCCACCACTTTGGGACTGATCGTTCAAATATACCAACAACGTCGCTAGCGTTTGTCCACCTCTCTCTGCGTCTTCTATTTGCGCACCTCTGTTGGCATCAAAGTGCGCCGCTAAACGTTGCCCGGGTTCGTATCGAATACACGTAGGCGCCTCGAACGTGTTTGGATTTGTTCCAGCTAATAATTTTTCCGTATTTTTAATCAAAGTCTGCTCTCCTACTGTTTGTCCTTCCAACACGCAACTGCTCGACGTTCGCATTTCTTGCAACTCTTTCTCTTTCTTCTGTTTCTCGAGCAACGAAAGAACAACGGCGACGCCCAACGCAAACGCGTACGCGCCAACACCTCTCAAAAGAATAGGCAACCCGAACTCGTTCAGAACGGACGACCCGTATAAAACATTGATCACGGCAAACCATAACGCCGGGCCTCGGGCAGCCAATTCGACGAACGCCTTGAAGTCATCCGTCCACCCGGCGTACGCTATCGGAGACCGTTTCAGTTTGTTAGAGTCTCTCGCTGCTTCGATGATGGAATCGCACTCTTCAGAACTCAAATAGTCATCGACGATGAATATATCCGGAGATTGGTGTATTTGACGCAAATTATTATAATATCGGTCGATTGGGATGTGTTTGTCTAGGACGGTTGAAGTCGTTGCTGTCGTTGTCGTCGACGACGACGACGACGACGACGATGTCTTTCCACTCAAAGTCGTCGTTCGTCCAAAAAGAAACACGCGCTTTGGTGGTCGCGACGAGGAAAGAGTAGACGACGACGACGAAGAAGAAGAAGAAGAAGCGCCGGAAGAGAAACGCCGCCGCGGTGAAACGACGACTTTTGCATGCGCACGTTGGACAGGTGTGACTCCCATTTGATGGCGTCGAAAATGCCAACAACAAACACAAAAAGAATGGCGCTTTTGGACAATGTAATAAAACTACGGTAAGAAAATCAATTTTTATTTACACATATAAGACTATCTTTTACTCTCTCTCTTTCTCTCTCTTCTCGTTCAGTAGTAGATACACGCGCGGCGGGTGTAACACGTTAGGCCTTGATGACCTTCGTAACTAAGAACCTCGTCATGTGTTGTCTGTGACCATTTTTACGTCGGTAGTGCTTTTTCTTTTTGTATTTGAACACGATGACTTTCTCGTCTTTGTAGTTCTCTAACACCGTCGCTTCTACTCTCGCGCCTTTCACGTACGGTTGCCCAAACGTCGGTTTCTCCGTGTCTCTCGTCGCTAAGACTCTCTCAAAAGCCACCTTGGACCCTGGTTCCACGCCCGGTAAGGAGTGGCACTCGTAGTATCTGCCCTCGGAGACGAATTGTTGGGAGCCGCCGACTTCGATGATGGCGTCCCAGGCTGGTTTTTCTCCCGTAGATGGGGGGGTTTGGAAACCGATTTGGTTGATGGACGACGGCGTGGCGGAGACGGTGACCCGGGAGACTTTTTGTTGAACTGTTCGATGTCGGAACACCACGGAGAGGAGAAAGAGGTGAGTATTTTCGCGCGAGACGCCGCAATCGGATTTGTACGAAACGAGAATCATTTCTCTCTCTCTCTCTCTTTTTGGATAAAGCCACCACTCCTCTCTCCTTTCAGGTTTTCTGGCTCGTTCGTACCCTCTCTTTTTGGTGGTGAAAATTTCGTCGCGACGCAAAAACCGCGCGTAAAAGAACCGAAGCGACCCGCGCGCGCGCGTCGTTCCCAGAGAATTATGTTCGATGGTACCGTTCTCATCCAAAACCACCGCGCGCGTTCGCCTCGTTCGATCCCGCGGCACTCGCAGACCGCCATTTCCGAGAGAGAAAATGTCACCCAAAAAAGAGAGAGAGAGCCGACGGAGAGAGAGAGAAAAGCGTAAAGAAAAAAGCTACATTTTTCGTAAACGCGACGCCTTCGGCGCAATTCGAATCGCACGCGTACCTCTGCTGTTCGTCGACGCCGTCGGAACGCTCGTCCCGACTAACGCGGAGGATCGCAACGCAAATGCCATGCTGTTTGATGCGTGTGTGTGTGTGTGTGTGTCTAAGTCTCTATGTAGTAGTGAGGATTCTTCTTTTCAGTCGTCAGTGGTGAAAAAGTCGGCTTTTGAAAACACCCAAAAAATGAAAAAAAGGAAGAAGAAGAAGAAGAAGAAGAAGAAGAAACCTTTTGGGTGCGAACAAAAAAGAATACGCTGTGGAGTCACACAATCAATTCTTCTCTCGATGGTGGTTGGTACCACCAGGTACTCTAATAATAATAATAATTCTCTACAACTATTTCTAACGTCGTCGTCGTCGTCGTCCCGATTTACTATCGCGATAAACAGGCGGCGTAGACTTGCAAATACGCATCCGCGGCTTCGCTGACGGTCGTCACGCGAATGTTGTTTTGGTACTCCTCGAATCTCAAAACGACTTCGTCTAACATCGCCGGGATTTGTTCTGGTCTTCGGTAACTCCGTCCACCGGCTTTGACTAATTCCGCGTGGCCACTCCCAGATTGGTACACCGTCGGCATACCGCTCGCTAACGCTTCCACGAGCGCGTTGGAACACGGTTCTAAATACGACGCCGCGAGGAAGATGTCGTGTTCTCTCAACATCGGCGCGAGTTTCTCGCTCGTCACGGGTGGTAAGGTCTTGATGTTTTTAAACACCATCCCGTCCGGAATGTTCCCACTGAAGAAAAACTCGTACTTGGTAAAGTCCAAGTTATCGTCCAACCATTTGAACGTTTTGAATCCTTTTCGTTCGCCGCTGGACCACGAGCTGGCCATAATTTTCGTCTTGCGTAACCTCGAAAACGGCTGCCTTCCTCGATTATGGAATATCGTATCGTCCACCGCGTTATTTACGATTTGTAAATACCCTTTCGGGTCGTAACCTAACATCTTATTCATATCGTACGACCATTTACTTTGAAAAATAGACGCGCACGCAAACTCGTTGTTAATCCAATACACTCGATCGTCCTCTCTCGCTCGATACGGTAAACTCGCTTCCTTCCTCGGATCTTTGTTATACCTCGCGGAATAATACGGTCCATCGAGTCTGTGTACCAACTTCAACTTCTTCCCACTCTTCTGAAACGCTTCACGAAACGGGTCTACTTTAAACGTCACCGCGTTGGCCATGTAAATTTTCACCCCCGGCACGATGGCGTTCTCCACGACTTTAATCTTCCTTCTTCGAAACTCCTTCACCAACGCCATCAAAAACTGGTTCCCACCACCCCAGGGAGGTTTACGAAACACGTGGAATATCCCAATCGATTTCACGCCAAACGTTTTGTCCGAGGTGACGTGCGGCGGATTGTATTCCCCGCTTTTTGAACGCAATCGTCCTTGTTGGTATCCTGATAATCCATCGTACGTCCCGTCCTCCTCGTGACTCGCATTCAAAAACCTACTTCTCTCTTCATCGCTCCCTTCGACAAACGAAAACCCCGGTTGCCACTCGTTTTCCGGACCGAGCAAATGCGTCAGCTGTTTCTCTCGGAAGGAGAGGTGGGCGTTCGATTGGCTAAAAAAATGCGCGAAATTTCCCACCGCTCTCGTCGTCGTCGTCGTCGTCGCGCGATGATTTTGATTTCGATGATTATCACCAAACCGCGAAGAAGAATAATAAGAAGAAGAAGATCGCAGATTCCCGCCAGCGCTGCTGCTCGAACGATGATGATCGCTGGTGGTGGCGTAAAAGAGGCCAAAAACGATGCCGGCGAGTAAGAGCGCTCGTTTTTGTCTCTTGGCGGAGACGGCCATTCTTACTACCTCCTTTTTTTGTAAAGAAAATTCCAAATTTTTTATTTTTCTTTCGAAGGAAATTGCACACAAAAAAAAATGCGCGCATTAGTAGTATTACTCCGATGTGATGCCTCTATGACTCTCTCTCTGTCTCGAGGCACCACCACCCCGGGGACCGACTACCGTCTCCGACTTTGCGGCGGTTTCAGAAAAGGCCACCACCACAAAAGGGAACACCCCCGATCGTCGAGGGGAGTCCTCGTTCTCCGCCGCCGCCAACGCGCTTTGAAAGATGACTTTGATGATGAGGAAAAGTTCGTTCCAATCGATTACGACTCTGAAAATTGTCCCGGGGAAACCGCGGAAGGACGGTTCGGACCGGACGCGATTCTTTTAGTCGGGTTTACGCCGACGGAAAAAAGAGTCGTTCGAGAGATGTTGAACGATATGGGCGCAGATTTTATCGATTTGATAACGTGCACGAAAGAGATGTACGAAAAGATGACGTTGAAAGAATGCATGGAGGAGAAACAAGAGGGAAAGGAAGTGTTTTCAGTCGCGGGAATGAAAACGAAGATTGTCATCATGAGCGGGATGATTGGAGCGGAAGTGGTTAGCGTGGTAGATGCGTTTCACGAATCGCAATTCAAGGATAGCGCACCGGCATTCGCATGCGCGGTACCGAATAGTTGGGAGAAACCCATTAAGCAGACGGTGGAGGAGATTAGCGGCGACCACGAGGAAGCGATGAAGGATAGAGGGAGCGCGAGGTAGAAAGACGATGGATATATGTAGAGAAAGAAAGAAAGAAAATGGAGTGATATTTCTACTATGTAGTATTAAGCGTGCAAAGAAATATTTATAACAGCAACCGTAGCGTAGAGAGATACGAATGAAATCACTTTAATACCTTCGTTTCTTTTGATAATTTTGTTTGCGCTTCGCCACTACCATCACCAACGTTTGAAAGTAACTTTCGGCTTTTTGTCGACGTAGTATCCCAATCCATTTTTGCCTTTTTTAAAGACAAATCCCGGTTTAGCGCCCATAAATTTCTTGGACGGGGTGAACGATGCGTCTTTGTCTTTCGGGGTATTGCTCTTCTTTGGCTTTTTCTTTTCCATTTTCGCGGCATTGATTTGAATCTCTTCGTCATTTGGCCCGCATCGCAACATGTCTCGCATGGCGGGATTTTTCATTTCCTCTCGCTTCTTCTTTACAAATAAAGGCGTGGTTGTGTTTCTATTCGAAGCACCCTCTTCCCACCAGCTCGGTTGTTTCTTTTTCTTACTGCCATCACCAATGGACGGTTTGTCTTTTGGCACGGTAAACTCGTCGCCTTTATCTTCATCGTTTTCTTCTACTTTCTTGTTCTTTTTATTCGATTTCGTTCCTTTCTTAGTATCGTCCTCTTCCTCTTCCGCATCTTCTTCTTCTTGCACGTCGTCATCTTCGTCATTTTCACCGCGTTCATCGACTGGTTCGTCGCCGTAACCGAATTTGTCTCGAAACTTGTTTTCGAACTCCGGCAACGCCTCGGCGGCTTTAGCTAAAATCTTCAAATTCGGATCGACAAACTGTTTCGCGTTGGCTAACAAATCGATTAAATCTTTCGCTAAAGGCGCGAACTTTCTCGTGAAGAAACTCAAAGCGCTCCCAACTTTCTCTTGTCTCCCAGCTCGACCGATTCTGTGTTGATACTGCTCGATGCTTCCCGGGAAGTCCCAATTGACGACGGACTCTAAACCGGCGATGTCCAAGCCTCTACCGGCGACATCCGTAGCGACTAAGATTGGCGTCTTCCCCGCCTTAAAATCCTTTAGTGCCAACTCTCGTTTATCTTGTCGCATTTCTCCATGTAAAGTGGACACTTTTTCGCCGTGTTTTACTAATAAATCTTTCACAAACTTTACCGTTTTAATGCGATTGGTAAACACGAGCACGCGCGACCGAGCGCGACCGTCCTCTTTGCGTAACGTATCGACATATTTCATCAACTTTCGCGACTTTTTGTGCTCGGCACAAACATGAACAGTTTGCATGACTTTAGACGCGCGTTGAACGAGCTCTTTCTTACCTTTATCCCCGCTTTTAGCCGATATGTCCACTGCGTTTGCACTCAAAGTCACCTTTTCGTAGTCTTTCTTCAACCACTTTCTGGCAATTTGTTTCACTTTCGCGGGAAACGTCGCCGAAAATAAAGCCGTTTGTCTCTCTTTCGGTAAATTCTCATACAATTTGTCCAACTGCGGTTCAAATCCAAGCGCTAACATTCTGTCGGCCTCGTCTAAAATAAAAATCTTACACTCGCCTAATCGATTCTCGCTCGCCTTAACGACTATAGATTTCCCCAACCCGTCATCGCTTTTCTTCGTTCCACCAGCGTTAAAACACACCGTCGCGCACAATCTCCCCGGCGTCCCAACCACTAAGACTCCTAGCTTTGTCGGTGCTAGCAAACTCTCCTCTTGTTCTTGCTGATCAGTTCCGCCAACCATACACACCAATTTCACCGGCGCCGCTCGTTTCAGTTTATTCCCGACGCTCGCAATCTGCTGCGCCAACTCTCTCGTCGGCGCGACAATCAGACCATCGATGACATTCCTCCTACTGTTGTTATTGTTGCTGCCATTTTTCTTACTATTGTTACTACTCATAAACTCCGCCACCCTCTTTATCACCGCGTCAAACGCTGGCAACAAGAACGCCAACGTCTTCCCGCTTCCGGGCGGCGCCACGGATAAACAATCCGAGTTATTACACAAAGACGCCCAGGATGATTTCTGTATGGGTGCAATCCGTCGGTGTCCGATCGTTTTCATGGCGTCGATAAAGTATTCTGGAACGTTGTTTTGAATTTGATCTTGTTGTTCTTCGTCTTCTTCGTCTTCGTCGTCTTCTTCGCTTTCAGAACTCTCCTCCTCTGAATCAGAGCCGCCACGAATTTTTTCGTCCTTCCTCCTCCTCTTCTCCTCTTCTCCTTTCGTGTTCTTCTCCATCTCCATCTTCACTTTCTTCCTCATCGCTTTCGCCGCCAATCGTTCTCTCTCCATCTTTCGTTTCTTCATTTTTTCCTCCGCCTCTCTCTTCTCGTCCTCTTCTGCCAACGCCGGCGGTAACGGAGGCGCGAAATTGCACATGCCGATGTTGTTCCGGTTGCGACCTCTCTTCGCTCTGTTTCGTCTTTCGTTTTCGCCTTTCTTGTTCAGAGAGGCTAAACGCTTGGCGTTCTTTTTGGACTGCTTCCGAGCGAGGAAGTCTACCGTCATCCGTCTCTCTCTCTCTCTCTCTCTCTCTCTCCCTCCCGCGTGTGCGCGTGCAAAAAGAAAAAATTATGTGGAGGACATCGTCGTCGGAAAAAAATAAATCGCGTTTCCCTTTTCAACTCTTTTGCTACGTTTTATATTACTACATAGGAACTACTATATATGATCAATCGATGATGCACGCGGGATTGAGCATGACTTCACGATACTGCTGATGTTAAAGCAGCAGCAGCATTTCTTTCCTCCGCGACTCGTTCACATTTCTTACAGAAAGTAATCCGGACACCTCTTTTGCGCTTGTTGCTCTTCGCCTCTTCTCGGAGCCGGATCGAATTGCAAGAAATTTGTTTCCATGGTCTCACTCACCTCCATAATCGCCGCTTGATTTCCACAACGATAACAGTAATTCGGTGCGCTAAATATCGTTACCAATGCTTTGTCGTGATGCCACAAAAACCCTTCCATGACTAACTGATGCGCACGCGCAATCAACGTCAACCCGTTGTTGTGATTGAATTGCTCGGTAATATCCTGTCCGAAAGTATATCCAGCCCCTCTTGGGCTCATCCCCCACCCAGTTCTATCATCCGGGTCTGACCACACTAAATCACACACCGGTCCTTCGTGCGGCACCTCCGCGAATCGATCAATCTTTCTAACCTGGTCGAGAGTATCGATGCTCGGACTCAACCCGCCGTGCGGGCAGAAAATCTGGTTCTCGATGCACGCAGACAACGGCATGAAATCAAACAAATCCGTAAACGCCTTCCAAATCCCGGCGTGACCGTATTTTCTCATGCACTCGTCGTAAAATCCATACACTTGCGTAATCTGTCGACTCTCGTGGTTTCCTCTGATTATGGTCACCCGATCGGGAAATCGGACTTTCAATGCCACCACTAACGTGACCGTTTCGACTGAATAATATCCACGATCAACGTAATCGCCCAGAAACAAGTAATTCGTATCCGGCGCGTACCCACCCATCTTAAACATTTCCATCATATCGTGAAACTGCCCGTGAATGTCTCCGACGACAGTCACCGGCGCGCGCACGTTCGTCACGTTCGATTCTTCGCTGATTAACGCTCTCGCCCGATCGCACAAACGCAAGACGTCTTCTTCCGGAAGGAACTGGTGCTTCAACAGCGTCTCGATCATGGCGTCGTGCGCCGCGTATTCGCCCACGTCTAACCGCGCGTTCATCATCGTTCTTTTTTATCTTTTTCTTCTCTCTTTTCCGTTGTTTTCTAAAACGCGACGACGACGACGACGATTGATGATGATGATGATGATGATGATGACTTTTCGATTCCCGGACCTCTTCTTCTTTCCGCTCTCTCGAAGTCACAAAAAGGAAGACCAAACACACAACAACACCCTCTACGTCGTTTTCTTTCGTGCGTTGTCCAATACTACACACGCTCGCGCGTAGTAGCTGGTTTCTTCTCTTTCGCGCGCGCGCACGTCGGAGCACGACGCGCGGCGGCGGACGACTACAGCGGTAAAGGTGAACGTCTATGACGACGACTCGGTCGTCCTTTTTCTAGAGAGAGAACGCGCGACCGATGATCACATCAGAGGAAAAACTCCTCTACGTAAAACAAAAAGAGAGACCACTTCACTTCTTCCAAAAAAAAAAACAAGTCCTTCGTGTGTAGTATGGTATCCTTTTTTTTCTTTAAACCCTCTCTTTTTATAGTGATACATTAAACAGTTGGGACTTTTTTCTTTCTCTGTTTTTGTGTCTCTCTCTCTTCTGTTTTTTTTTTGTTGCACACAAAAAAAAGTTTTGTTTTTTGGACGACGACGAAAAGGACGCCATTCTTTCGACCTC
>MDSZ01217126.1_pt1 | contig 10555 bp, 9 predicted proteins | sample 811201 | NCBI WGS metagenome assembly MDSZ01 (sample SAMN05326647, study PRJNA326480) | marine metagenome | isolation source: seawater | place: Indian Ocean: North | collected 2010
TGGATTTTGTAGACCTCTAGATTATGAGGATTTTATTAGTAGACCAGATATTAATAAAAATGGATGGCCATTTAAGATTGACGAATTAGATAAGTATCTTAATGAAGCAAAAAAAATCTTAGAACTAAAAGCGAATTTTGACAATAAATTGAATCCCGTTGAAAAAAAAACCTTAAATGACTTCGATCTTCAAGAAATAGATTTTGATTATAGTAATAGAAAAATTTTTTCCAAAAAATATAAAAATTTAGAAAAAAAAATTGATATTTTTTTTAATACTATCGCTTACAAATTTAACATTGATGAAAATAATAATGCTATAAAAACGATAGAAACAATTGACATAAAAAGTAATAAGAAAAAGATATTTTATTCAAAAAACTTTATATTAACGTTGGGTGGGCTAGAAACTACTAGATTTTTGTTAAATAACGAAAAAAAATATAAAAAAAATTATTTCAATCAATCGAATACGTTAGGGATTGGATTTAATGATCATCCTCATTTCTATGTAGGGAAGTTTGTAAGTTTTAAAGATTTTCATAAAACAAATAAAATTAAAGACGTAAGATATTTTAAAAATAATTATAAATTTCAAATTGAAAACAAAATTTTAAACTCGTCAACTAGGTTAATTGCAATTAAAAATCCCGTAGATACAGATTATGAATTAATAAAAGATTTTAAAAATCTATTTCCAAAAGTAAAAAACAAAATAAATTACACTGGAAGAATAATGGTTGTAAGTGAACAATTTTCAGATCCAAAAAATAGAATATCATTAAACTTTAATAATAAAGATAAATTTGGTATTCCAAAAATAAAATTTGAATATGAATTAAGCACAGTTGATTTAAATACAATCAGGAAAACCAGTATTAATATATCTAAATGGTTAGCTGAAAGTGAAAATGGAAGAGCAAAATTATCTGAATGGATATTAAATGAAAATCTTGAGCCTAATTTAAGTGATTATATATGGTATGGTCATCATATGGGTACAACAAGAATGAGTGAAAATCCTAGTAAAGGTGTGGTAGATCAAAATCTTAAAATTCATGGGTTAAATAATGGTTATATAATTAGTTCTTCAGTTTTCCCATCTGGAGGGGCATCAAACCCGACTTTTACTATAGTGCAGCTGTCATTAAGACTAGCGGATTATTTTAAAAATATTATTTAATCTTATCTATCCTAATTAAATTAAAATCAGATTCTTTATCACGATAGACTAACGTAAAATTATATTTGTATCTTTCATGGTCACTCAACCAAAAAGTTCTTTTAAGATATTTATTTACATTTGAGCCCACTGGTTCATCAATATAAGCTATATAATTAAGTGAAGTGATATATTTATAACCTCTCTCATAGGCTATATCTAAAAGCTTCCCTTTATTTTTCTCTTTAATTGCATCAACATCTAAAGCAAAACCAAGACCTGACATTACATTGTAATTTAAATACGCGTTTATAATTCCATCATCATAAGAAATAATTTTTAATTTGTTATTTAACTTGCTTTCAATTTTTAACAAATCATCATTTATTTTTTCTGAATTTTTAATGAAGGGCTTGTTTTTTAAATCATTATCCCAGTATTGTTTTGAATTAATATATGAATTTGAAATCACGAATAAAAATAACAACAAAAAAATTGATTTATATAGATAATTTAATTTGATAATTTTTTTTAAAGATATTAAATACATAACAATAAACACGCTAACAAATATACAAAATAATACTGAATAAAATCTTAATTTACTTAAACCTAACGCATATGTTTCTTTTTCAGTTACATTATTTTTGAAAGAATCAAAAATTATTAATATTACAAAAACAATTGTTAAAAATATCAAACCATTAACGATATTTTTAGTTTTATTATTGTTTAAGATTTTAAATTTGAATTTATTGAAATTAATAGATTGGATAAATTGATTTAAAAAAAAGAGTATAATTAGATTAAATACAATTACATTAATTGAGAAATACCAATAACCCTGATGCCAAACCCAAACAAAAATTAGATTATATAAAGATTTAATTATTACATACAAAGATAAATAAAATAATAATTTAGGAAAAATTTGATTTTTAAAAGTTAATCTATTTTGAGAAAAATAGATAAGATAAAATATTGATAAAAACATTGGAAAAAGAACGAAAGAAATCCTTGCACTTGTTTTCGCCCAAATTTCCCAATTATTTAAAGAAAAAATTTCTCCGGCAGGAAAGATAAGGTTAAGAAGACTCATCATATTATAATAAATTGAAATATCAAATTTAGACGAGCCACTGCTTGGTAACATTGTTCCAGCATATGTTAGGTTTATAAAGCAATAAATTAAAATTAATAAAAATGGAATAGAAATTAAAATATAAAAATAATTTTTTTGATTTATATTTTTTATTTCAAATAAAAAATAAAGTATAATACATATGTACAAAAAAACATCATCAAGTCTTGAAAAAATTATTAAAGATATCACAAAAAATAAAGAGAAGATTTTAAAATAATAATTTTTATTTGTTCCAAAAAAATCTGGTCTTAAAAATAAATAAAAAAAAATCGAAAAAAAGAAAATTGAAAAAGTACTCTCCATACCATTGTTAAAATACCAAAAATTACCTTGTTGACTTAGGTCTGAAAAAAAAAATATGAAAAAATCCTGGGACTACAGTTATAACTGTCAAAACCTTGGAATAACCTAATTTAATTAAAGAGTAACTTATAAGAATAGAAGAAGCAGCTAGTAAAATTATTGAGTTAAAATAAATAAATATTACTTGTTTCTCAATATTATTATCAAAAAAAATATTAAAGATAACCTTAATATAAACTTGAAATAATGGATGAAAACCGTTTGTTGGATATTCGCCATCAAAACTAAACAAAGGAGACCAACTAGAATTATTTGCTATAGCAATATAATAAAAAGCATCTGATGCAAAATATTTGAAAATTCCATCCACACCAAAAGAAATCCAACTAATTAGAGGTGGATAACTGACAAAAATACCAGAAATTAATACATATAAAAATTTTTCAATTTTTTTATTGGACTCGATAATTTTCATGACTGAATATTTAATTTTTAGATCTAAGGGAATTGGCTATACCCTTTACAAATTCATCTCTTAATAATAATTTTTTTATAGTATTAATATTATTTATCTTGTTTTGATCTGATGAATAAATAAACATTTTCTTTTTTTTATTACCTGAATATAGAAAATCTGAGTCTTTTAGTTTACTAATATTTTTAATAATAAAATAATTTCTAAATCTTTTAGAATGAATAGATTCTTCAAGTGATATTAATGTTTCATGAAGTTTTTCTCCCTCTCTTATACCAATATAATTTATTTTTTTTTTAATTTTTAAAAGGCTCATGCATGCTTTTGCTAAATCAACTATTTTTACAGCTGGAGCTTTTTTAATGAAAATTTCCCCATAATTTTTACTTTTTTCAGCTAATTCAACTAATTTTACAGCATCAGATAAAGGTAACAAAAATCTTGTCATTCTTTCATCAGTTAAAGTCAAAGATTTACATTTATCATCAACTAGTTGCTTTAGAAAAGTTTCTACAACTGATCCTCTTGAATTTAGAACATTTCCATACCTTACAACAGAAATTGATGTTTTGCTGTTTTCGTATCTGCTTTGCATTAATTTTTCAGCAATTGCTTTAGTTAAACCCATCGTGTTTATTGGATAAACTGCCTTATCAGTACTTAGTAATATTAACTTTTTTATATTATTATAACGACATGCATTAATAACATTTTCAGTTCCTATAATGTTTGTTTTAATAGCCTCTGTTGGATTAAACTCATTACTTGGAACATGTTTTAAAGCTGCTGCATGAAAAACTACATCAACATTTACGATTTTTTCTTTTAACCTTTCAATATCTCTTACATCAGCAATTATAAATTCTATTTTGTTCGATTGATATTTTTGCTTCATATAATGTTGTTTAGCTTCATCTCTGCTTAAAATGAAGATCTTGCCATATTTTTTATTTTTCAAATATTTATTCAGTACAGCATTACCAAATGAACCTGTACCACCTGTAATTAAGATTCTTTTCATTTTGCTATTTTATTTTTTTTTGAAATCATTTTTAAAATTTTATCTATATCATCTTTACTATCAAAAAGTATATTTTCGTTAAAAAAAACAATTTTATTTTATTTTTTCCAAGTTTTTTCCTTAACAAGTTTACTCATTCCTATTATGATTTTAACAACTCTATTTGAAACATCATCAATATTATAAGCCTCTGGTACAGAGTTAAAATTATTTGATAAAGTAAAATCGATACTATTGAGAAGAGAAAATTTTTCTAAACCTGTAATGATCGTATTTCCTTTTTCTATTGATTCAATTTTTTCGGTAGATTTTCTAATTGCAACAGCTGGAAAGTTCAAAATACTTGAGTCTTCGTGAATTGTTCCACTGTCTGAAATCACACATTTCGAATTAATTTGTAAATTAAGATAATCAATCAGTCCAAATGGTTTGCACCATTTTATAAATTTGTTACTTTTAACTATCTTATGGTTTTTCAATTTAATTTTTGTTCTAGGATGGGTTGAAACGATTATTGGTAATGAAAATTTTTTTGATATGAAGTCATAACATTCAATTAATCTCTCAAAAGAATTCTCAATATCTAAGTTTTCTTCTCGATGGATGCTAGCTGCAAAATAACTATTTTTTTTTATTTTTAGCTTATCCAATATCTTAGATTTGTTAACCGATGTTAATATTTTTGAATAAACCTCTTTTACAGGCGATCCTACAACAAAAATATTTTCAGGATGGATTCCTTCTCTTAATAAATTCCTTCTACTATGTTCGGTATAAGCTATGTTTACATCAGAGACATGATCCACGATTTTTCTATTTGTTTCCTCAGGTACATTTATATCAAAACTTCTATCACCAGCCTCTATATGAAAAATAGGAATTTTAAGTTTTTTTGCTGCAATAACAGTTAAGCAAGAGTTAGTATCTCCAAGTACCATAAAGGCATCAGGTTTTTCTTTTTTTAAAATCTTTGTAATTTCGAAAATGTAATAACCAATCTGTTCAGATGAAAATAAATTTTTTCTTTTAAAAAAAATATCTGGTTTTCTTAAATTTAAGTCTTTAAAGAAATAACTATTAAGCTCTTTATCATAATTTTGATTAGTGTGAACAAGAATATGATTTGTATTAACATCTAACTTTTTAATTATTTCCGCTAATCTTATAATTTCTGGTCTGGTACCAACGACAGTAACAACTTTTAATTTTTTCAATTTAAACTTTCCTTGATTAGTTTAATTATTTTTACTCTATCACTTTTAGTCAGCCACCATCCACATGGAATATTAATCTCTCTTTTAGAAAATTTATCAAGATTTGGCAATTTTTTTCTATACTTTCTAAATATTGAATATTTGTCATTTCTTGGATGCACTTGAAAACACTGAACTTTATTTTTATTTAAATGTTTTTCTATTAATTTTTTTTTGTCAGAAAGAAGTGTATAAGTCCAAAATGTATTATATTCGTTATCTTGTCTTTTGACGATATCTATATCTTTAATTTTTCTTAGCTCTTCATCAAAAAATAATCCATTTTCATTATTTTTTTTTAATACCATTTTTACATATTTCATTTGCTCAATACCAATGGTGGAGGAAAGATCATTAATATTAAACTTATAACCTTCTAATTTTATATCATTATCCCAAATATTTTTTTTAATTTTGTTATCTCTATCTAAGCCGAGCCACTTAAGTTTTTTTGACTCATTAAAATTTTTAATGTTTTTACACACTAAAGCCCCCCCATCTCCTGTATTAATTTGTTTAATAGCTTGAAACGAAAATGCTGTAAAATCTCCAAAATTACCTATAGACTTTCCATTTAGTTTAGCTCCAAAAGCATGAGCTGCATCTTCAACTATTTTAATATTATATTTTTTTGCCAATTTAATAATTGGAAGCATATCCGCAGGTTGACCATCTTTATGTAATATACTAATAGCTTTTGTTTTTTTTGTTATACATTTTTCTATATTTTCAGCATTAATCATTCCAGTTTCTGGATCAACATCAGACCAAACTATTTTTGCGCCCTGGTGCAATAAAGGTACATTTGCCGCAACACAAGTTAGCGGTGTTGTAATTACTTCTGCATTCTTAACATTTATTATTTTATAAGCTATTGTTAGAGCACTTGTGCAAGAATTTGTCAGAGTTACGTTATTTGTATTTATAAATTTTGAAATTTTTTTTTGAAATAATTTTGAAACTTTACCTTCAGACAAATATCCAGTTTTAAGAGTTTTTTTTAACTTTAAATGAATATTTTTAGGAATAAAAACTTTAAAAAGATTTATCATTTCGTTTTTTTTTATTAATAATATTTAAAAATTCTTTTTTATTTCTAATATAATGCTTTTCTTTATAATCTAAACTATCCAAAACTAGACAAATAGATCCTTTGTACCCTCTGATTGATATCCAGGTATAACTTTCGACTTTTAATGATTCACCAGTGTATAAATTTATTTTTTTTTTAAATTTTTTTGATTCAACAGAAATTTCAATTTTACCGTTAACACATACGTATAATTTTTTTCCAAATTTTCTTGCATGATTACCTCTAGATAATTTATTAAAATTTTTAATAAAGTAAATTCTTCTTATTTTAAAATCAAAATCTTTATAAAAATTGAAAAATAAACTGCCTCTTTTATCATTAAATTTTTTAAATTTAAGAATTCTCATCAAAAGTCTTTTTTATTTAATACAATATTGCCCATTACAAGTACATCAAGTCCGTGACTAAAAAAACATCTTAGCGCTTCCTCTGGTTTACAAATGATAGGCTCACCTCTTACATTTAATGAGGTATTAAGCAAGACTGGTATACTTGTTATCTCATGAAATTTACTAATTAATTGATAGTATTTTGGACAGTCTTTTTTGTTTACTAATTGAGGTCTTATTGAATTATCAACATGTATGACAGCTGGTATCTTTTTTTTTGCTAAACTTTTTGCAGTTGTAGCTACTAACATATATTTGTAGCTATCCTGATAATTTTTTATATCTTCAAAATTAAACCACTTATTGGCATGATTTTCTAAAATAGATGGAGCAAAAGGTCTAAATGACTCTCTTCTTTTTACTTCAGAATTAATTTTTTTTTTCATATTTTTAAAAGATGGATTTGCTAAAATTGATCTATTTCCTAGTGCTCTAGGACCAACTTCCATTTTACCTTGAAACCATCCTACAATTTTTCCATCTGCTAACTGTTTTGCAACATTAGCTGTAAGAGAATTGAAGCTTTTGTATTCCTTGAATTTATTTACTTTGGAATCTTTTAAAACTTTTTTAATTTCATTATTGGAAAATGAAGGACCTAAAAATGGATTAAATCTATTATATAATTTAATATTTTTTGGATTTTTTTGAGCGCAGTGTAAAATTGCACTACCAAATGAAACTCCATTATCAGCACTTGTTGGTAAAGCGAAACAATTTTTAACCTCATCAATAGATGAAATAACCCCGTTCATTTTACAATTATTTGCAACTCCTCCAGCTATACAAACATTTCTAATACCAGTTATTTTAACATATTTAGTGACAAGAGTTTTTACAACTTTCTCTAGCAAATATTGAGTTTCATAGGCTATATCAAAATATATTTTTTTAATTGGACTTTCTGGTGTACGTGGTGAAATATTTAATAATTTTGTCAAATAGTCCGTATGTTTAAAACTATTACTTCTTGGTCCAAAGTAAACAAACTTTGGATCAACCTTATAGCTGCCATCTTTATTAATTTTAAGAAATTGAGAAAGTTTTTTTCTTATTTTTAAATTTTTTTTACCATAAGGGGACATACCCATAACTTTTCCCTCACCTGTAAAAATGGAGAAGCCAAGAAACTCGGTCATTGAACCATAAAAATATCCTACAGAATCTGGTAATTTAAAAGAATGTATCAATTTTGGTAATTTATTTTTTTTACATGTCCATAAACTTGTTGCCATTTCTTCACCTGAACCATCTAAAATGATAGTTAAAGCACTTTCATACTGAGATGGATAAAATACAGACGCTACATGTGATTCATGATGATTTTTATACAATACTTTAGGTAAAGAACCTTTAATGCCCGCCCTTTTGAAATAAATTTTAATTTTTTTATTTAAAGTATAGGCAGATTTCTCAATTAAGTTAAGACTCTCGACATTTTTTGAAAATTTATCTTTTTTAGGATGAGACATTTTTTTTTTATAAAATTTTTTCATAAAAAATGGGTATTTTTTATGGTTCCAACCAATTGTGATCAAATCTACATCATTTAAATTAATGTTTTCACTTTTTAAACAAAATTTGATTGAGTTAGTGGGAATAATATCTGTAGCTAATTTTTTCCTAGTAAACCTTTCTTCCTCAGCAAAATATAATAGTCCTCTTTTATTACTAAAAAGACAAGCTGAAGTATTTGGTCCAGTAGGGTTAAGGCCAAGAATTAAAAATTCTTTATTTTTTTTCATATTTCAAAAAATTAATGATTGTAATCATACACAAGAATTAAAAATTTAAATAGATAACTATAAATAAACGATTTCTAATTTTACTCTTCTTCTCTAAAAAATTAAAAATAGACTTATTTACAATATTTTTTTTAAATTTTTTTAATATCATTACAATTTTTTCTTTATTCATAGGTGCATATACAAAAGTTTCGGAAGTTTCAATAATTCTAGAGTAATAAAACTTGTTATCTGGGTGAATTGTTATGGTTAAAATTAAATTTGGCGAGATATTTTTTGCTGATAAAATAAATTCTTCTAACCTATTATCAACATTGGGAAAAATATCATTAGCAAATATTATATCATAATGCTTATCTAATAATTTTTTTTTTTTTAAAATAAAAAAATCATTTTTAAAATTTAATTTTTTACTAGATTTATTATTTTTAAAATTTATTTTAAAGTCAATACTCTTTATATTTAAGTTATTTTTTTTTATTAAATATTTTCTATATTGAGAATTGCCACTTCCGACATCTAATATTTTTTTTTTAAAAAATATTTGATTATCATAAAAAAAACTAAATAAGTATTTTTTTTCTAATGACTTTTTAATCCAATTATCATCATCAGTTTTAAACTTTTTTAAAATTAGATTAATAAACTTTAATTTTTTTGAATTAGAAAACGTTTTAATTTTTTTTTTCTTTTCTACTATATTAATTTCATTAATACTTTCTAAAAGTTGTTTTTTCATATTTAATTTAAATTATTATCAAATTTTATTAAATCATTAAAATTTGATTTTAATAAAATTATACAGTTTATCTAAAAGATGAGTATATAAATATTTTGATTTGATAAGTTTATAACTATTCTCAATCATAGAATTTACAAATTTTAAATCGTTTAATTTATTCATACATTCTTCAATATTTGAATAATCTTCATTCAACTCTATGTAATGAGTGTTTGGTATAAAATCTTTATAATCACCCTTGACCATAATTAATGGAGTTTTGCATGCTGCAGGTTCAACAGTTTTTCCTGTTATACATCTAAAAATTGTACCTTTATTTAAATTTTTAAAAAATTTTTCGTATACCTGTTTAAAATCATTCAAATTAGATTGATTAACTTTATTTCTCAAATCATCATTTAAAAAAAAATAATCTGAACCTGCATTTGGTATAATCATACACTTACAACTATTAATAAAATCTGCCCACTTTGCGTATTCAAATCGATCTTTTTTATTTAATGATATATCAAAAAAATAATTTTGATTACTTAACGAATACCTCTTTAAAAATTGATATAAACGAACTCTTTCTTGATTTCCAAAATACAAAGGCTCAGCTAATGTTCTGTAGCCTATGATGTTAGATCTACTTTCATATGGAACTTTAGGAAAAAAAACATTTTCATCAATTCCAGTATTAGAAATATGTTCAACATTAATTTTTAAACTTTCTTTGTAAAGGTCAATCACACCTTGCAAATGTGATTGAGTAATGAATAAATTAATTTTTAAATATTTTGTAAATTTAATTTTTTCTTTCATATGTTTATACTCATTTCCAATAAAAAAAACTTTAAAAGCTTTTTTATTCCTTAAAATCTTTTGTAAATATAATGGAACCAAGCATGCATTTGAAAAAGCTGAATGCAGTAAAATTATAGAATCATATTTTTTAAAAATTAAATTTTTTAGTTGGTCAAACTTAGGAATTTTTTTTTGAATAGGAAAAAAATTATCTAAATTTAAATAGTCACAATCAAATAAATTATTTTTTTTAAATGCTTCGACCCATCCTACTTGGTATGAAAGCGTATTTTCAAATCTATTTTGATAATATATTATTAGAGATTTCATTTTAATTAGACAAACTATATTGATATTCCCTTGCTTTAATTACTTCTTTTGGAAGATTTAAATTTACATCTTCTATTTTAATTATTGTATCTTTACTGATATTTTTTTTTAA
>MDSZ01259207.1_pt1 | contig 10554 bp, 9 predicted proteins | sample 811201 | NCBI WGS metagenome assembly MDSZ01 (sample SAMN05326647, study PRJNA326480) | marine metagenome | isolation source: seawater | place: Indian Ocean: North | collected 2010
ATTAATTTATTTTTTGAGAATTCAACTAGAACAAGAACATCATTTGAACTTGCAGGAAAAAAACTAGGTGCAGATATGCTTAATATCTCCGTTGGAACCAGTTCTATAAAAAAAGGTGAAACATTAATTGACACTGCAATGACACTAAATGCAATGCAACCTGATTTAATTGTTGTGAGACACAATGATGCTGGTGCAGTAAAACTTTTATCAGAAAAGGTAAATTGTGGAGTGATAAATGCTGGAGATGGACCTCATGAACATCCTACTCAAGCACTTCTCGATGCACTTACTATTCTTAGTAGAAAGAAAACTATTGCAGGACTTAAAGTTGCTATTTGCGGTGATATTATGCACAGCAGAGTAGCTAGGTCAAATATCCATCTTCTCAATACCCTGGGAGCTGAAGTAAGGGTAATTGGACCCGCAACATTGATTCCAAAAGAAATAGATTCATTAGGAGTAAAAGTCTTTTACAATATGAAGGATGGATTAAAAGATATTGATATCATAATAATGTTAAGACTTCAGTTGGAAAGAATGTCGGGATCTTTTGTACCTTCAATCAGAGAGTATTTCAGATTTTATGGTTTAGATAGAGAAAAATTGAATTATGCCAAACCTGATGCTCTAATTTTACATCCAGGACCTATGAACAGAGGGGTGGAAATTGATACAGAGTTAGCTGATGACTTAGACAGATCAGCAATATTTGATCAAGTAAGAATGGGAGTTGCAGTTCGAATGGCATGTTTGAAAGCGTTGGTAAAAAAATGAATTTTAATAATCTGTTCAATAACAAAAAAGAATCAAATAATTATCTACTAAAAGGTGGAATGATTATTGACCCTAATGAAAAAGTTGTAAAAAAAAAAGATATTCTAATTAAAGGTAAAATTATTTCCAAGATTAATGAAGAAATAGTTTGTAAATCTGATGATTATATAAAAATTGATTGTAATGGTTTATACATTTGTCCGGGTATCGTTGATATGAGAGTTAATCTTGGTGAGCCGGGCCTCGAACACAAAGAAACTATTAAAAGTGCCTGTAAAGCTGCCGCAAGTGGAGGAATAACATCGATGATATGTATGCCAAACACATCACCCGTAATCGACCAACCCGCTATTATCCAAAGTATTCAGAGGAAAGCAAGAGAAGTTGCTCTCACAAAAGTTTTCTGTACTGGCTCGTTGACCAGAGGTACAAATGGAGATGAAATATCTGAATTACAACTAATGTTTGAGTCGGGAGCTGTTGGTTTCACTGATGGAAATAAAAGTATTGCAAATGCAAGAATTATGAGAAGAGCACTAAATTATGTAAAATCTTTTAACGGATTAATTATTCAGCATGCTGAAGAACAAGAATTAAGCAAAAAAGGGATTGCAAATGAAGGCGAAGTAGCTACGAGATTGGGACTGACTGGAATCCCAAGTTATGCTGAAGCTATGATAGTTCAAAGAGATTTATGGTTAGTTAAAGATACTAAATGCAGATATCATGTTAGCCATATTTCCACAAAAGAAACAGTTGAAATAATTCGTAATGCCAAAAAGTCAGGTATAAATATAACATGTGATACCGCACCACCATATTTTCTTCTAAATGAACTTGCAATAGAAAATTACAGAACATTTTCAAAGCTTTTACCGCCTCTGAGGACGGAAGATGACAGAAAGGAAATTATTAAAGGGATACTTGATGGAACAATTGATGCTATCGTATCAGACCATACTCCTCAAGATCAGGATGCAAAAAGACTACCTTTCAATCAAGCAGAATTTGGTGGTGTAGGACTTGAAACGCTTTTACCTTTAACCTTAAGTTTAGTAAAAAATTATGATTTAGACTTGATAAGTGCAATCTCATTGATAACAAAAAATCCATCAGAAATTTTAGGGCTTAATGTAGGAAGTTTAAAAATTAACAATGAAGCAGATATAACAGTATTTGACTTAGATAAACCTTGGAAAGTTAAGCCAGAAAAATTCCATAGTAAATCAAAAAATTCACCATTTGATAGTCTTTTAGTTCAAGGAAAAAACCTAATGACTTTTGTAAGAGGTAGACTTGTTTATAACTTTAAATAATCTTAATATAATTATAGCTTGCTACTTAATAGGTTCTATTCCATTCGGGTTATTAATCTCCTACTTATTAAAAAAACAAGATCCTAGGTTACATGGTTCAAAAAATATTGGAGCTACAAATATTCTAAGAACAAGTGGGTGGAAATTAGGTTTACTAACATTATTTTTTGATATTTTAAAAGGATACATTCCAATTTTTTTTTTAAAATATTACAGTATTTCAGTGGATTATATAATTGTTTCTATTTTTCTCGGCCATTTATTTCCAGTTTGGTTAAAATTCAAAGGAGGCAAAGGTATAGCAGTAATAATTGGTTGTCTGGCTGCTTATAATCTGCATTACGGCCTTTTTTTTGTATTTATGTGGTTAACTCTTGCCGCTGTAACTAGGTACTCATCATTGTCAGCTCTTATTGCTTCTTCGGGAACACTTGTTCTAATGGGAATAAACGATGATCATTTGTTTTTACCAATGATTGGCATTGTAGTGATGATTTTTTTCAAGCATATTTCAAACATAAAAAGATTATTGAGCGGTGAAGAATCAAAAATAATTTTAAAAAAATAAATTTTTTTTTGACTTTTAATATTAAAAAATATAGTAAATTTCATTGTTATGAAAATTCCTGAGAATGCAACAAAAGGTTTTGATAAACTATTAATTGTAGAATCACCAGCAAAAGCTAAGACTATCAAGGGTTATCTTGACAAATCATTTGAGGTGGTTTCTAGCATTGGACATTTCAGAGACCTCCCTCAAAAAGGTATAGGAATTGAGGAAGATGATAACTTTACCGTAAATGAGTGGATTGTAGATAAAAAAAAAGCAGATCCAATTCTAAAAAATATTAAAAAAGCAAAGGAAATCTTTCTTGCGCTGGATCCAGACAGAGAAGGTGAAATGATTGCATGGCACGTTGTTGAACTTTGTAAAGAAAAAAGACTTATTAAAAATAAAATCTTCAAAAGGATTGAGTTCTCAGCTATCAGGAAGGAAGATATCTTAAAGGCTATAAATGAACCCAGAGACATTAATCAAAATCTTGTTAACGCGGCAATAACAAGAAGATTCTTAGATAAGTTTTTTGGATATAAAATTTCGCCGATAACCACTAGAAGAACAATTTTTGGAAAATCAGCAGGAAGAGTGCAATCGCCGACATTAGGAATTTTGTGTGCAAGAGAAAAAGAAATTGATCTTTTTGTACCTGAAGAATTTTGGGACTTAATTATAGAATTAAGTGATGATAATGGAAATATAATTCAATGTGATCTTGTCAAGGATGGTGAAAAAAAATTTGGCAAGCAAACTGTAAAAACTGAATCTGAAGCTAATGTATTAAAAGAAAAAATATTAAATCTTTCTTTCTCTATAGATGAGGTCGTTAAAAAAGAAAAAAATAGAAACCCTTACTCTCCTTTTTCAAACTCTCTGTTGTTACAGGATGCTTCGTCCAGATTAGGATTTAGTCCTAAATATACAAATACCCTCGCACAACAACTCAAAGATGGTATATCAAATTTAGGAGCACTAATAACATATCATAGATCAGATTCTAATAAGATGAAAAAAGAAGAAGTACAAAAACTTAGAACTCTTATTAGGGATCAACTTGGAAATAATTACCTTTCAACTAATGAGATTGACCACAAAGAAAAATCAAAATTTGTTCAACAAGGTCATGAAGCAGTTACTCCAACACAATTAACAAGGAAACCTGAAGATGTTAAAAGTATTTTAGATGCTGACCAACATAAGTTGTATGAGTTAATTTGGAAAAGAACAGTAGCTTCTCAAATGTCACAGAGTAAGAGTTTGGAAACCACATATCTTATAAATGGTGGCGGTATTTCATTAAAAGCAACAGGATCCATTCAAATTTTTGATGGATTCAAAAAAGTTTACAATTATTCTGAAAAGAAAGAAAAGTCACAAGATCTCCCAAACCTGAAAAATGGAGATAAATTAAATATCACCAAAGTTGAAGCAAAACAAAATTTCACCAAACCTCCAAACAGATTTTCAGAGGCTGGGTTAATAAAAAAATTAGAGGAATTAGGAATTGGTAGACCTTCTACTTATGTCTCTATTTTTACAAAATTAGAGGGCAATTCATATATCTCTGTTAAAAACAAGTCTTTGATACCTACTTCAAGAGGAAAAATACTATCTAAATTCTTAGATGGCTTTTTTTATAAGTTTGTAGACTATCAATTTACTGCTGATTTAGAAGAACAATTAGATAAGATTACGGAATCCAAATCAAATTGGAAGGAAACTCTAAAACAATTTTTAATATTACTTAACTCAACAGTAAATAATGTTGAGGGAAAAAGTATCACTGAAGTTATTAATAAAATTAATGAACTAAGCCCTGAAATCCTAAAAAAAAAAAATTGCCCAAAATGTAAAGAGGGTGAATTGACGATAAAATTTGCATCAGCAGGACCATTTCTTGGATGTACAAAATACAGCAAGGAATCTTCTGGATGTAAATATAGTTCAGCAATTGGTGACGATGCAGATAATACAGATCTCTCTGGTGATGGAAAAAAAATAGGAAAACATCCAGAAACTGGTTTCGAAATATTTCTTAAAATTGGAAGATATGGAAGATATCTTGAAATGAAAATTCAAGCTGGTGAAACTACTAAACTTAAAAGAACAAGTGTTCCTAAAAAATTAGGTAACGAAGAATTAGATATCGATAAATCTGTTAAATTATTACAACTTCCAAGAGTTGTTGGTATATTTCCGGAGACAAAAAAAGAAATTATTGCTGCAATTGGTCCATATGGTCCTTATTTGAAACACGAAAAAAGATTTGTTTCTTTAAAAGAAGACGATGCCTCTGAAATTGGAATTAACAGAGCCATTGAGTTAATCCAGAAAAATATTGATGAAAAAAAGGAGATAGTAATAGGAACACACCCAGATTCAAATGAACAGATTATTCAAAAAAAAGGGATAAAGGGAAGATCAGATTATCTGTCTCACAAAAAAAAGAATTTTCCAATACCAAAAGATTTAAAAGATAAAAAAATATCCCTTGAAGAGGCGTTAGGGATAATAAATAAAGCAAAAAATAAAAAAGAAACAAATTGAAAATAAAAAATAGAAAAAATAATTTAAACTTGAAGGATATAATTGAAAAAGAAATTAAAGAAAATTCTATCAGACAGTATTTTCCAAATTCGTTTAAACCCATTCTAGAAAAAGTTGTTAAAAAGAAAATTTCTGATCACAAAGATTTTACTGATATTCCTTTTGTAACTATCGATGGAATTGATAGTAAAGACTTTGATGATGCTGTTTGGGCAGAGGATAACAAAGATTCTTCGAGAATTATGATAGCAATAGCTGATGTAAGTTATTTTATTGAAAAAAATGATCCCCTTGATGTAGAAGCTAAAAAGAGAGGTAACTCATTTTATTTTCCAGATAGAGTTATTCCAATGTTCCCCGAGGAAATATCCAATAATATTTGTTCATTAGTTCCAAATCAAGAAAGAGCCTCAATAATTGTTGAGATCGAAATTAAACATTTTAAAGTAACTAAATTCGATATTCATAGAGCAAAAATCATTTCTTCGGCAAGACTTACATACGAAGAGGTAGATAATATTTATAAAAATAATTTAAGGCAAGACAAAAACTTTAAGCTTATAACGAATTTGTTTAGAGCATATGAAAAATTAAAGATAATGTCGAAAAATAGAAGTAAGATTAATTTTTCATCTGATGAATTTCAAATTATTATAAATGCAGGTAATGATTTTATTTTGAAAAAAAAAAAAAGATTAGAGTCTTATAAACTTATTGAGGAGTTTATGATTATAGCTAACGAAACAGTAGCCAAATATCTTAAAAATAACAATTTAAATTCAATTTATAGAAATCACGAAAAACCAAATCTTGAAAAAATAAAAGATTTAAAAAAATTATTAATAAAGAATAACATTTACAAAAATGAAAAATTTAATACTCAAAAAGATTTTGTTAACATTTTAAATAGAATAAAAAAATACAATTCATTTATTAATGATTTTTTACTAAGAACTCAGTCTAAAGCAAACTATAATAACAAAAATAGTGGTCATTTTGGTCTTGGATTAGATTATTATACACATTTTACCTCACCAATAAGGAGGTACTCTGACTTAAATGTACATCGCGACCTCATAAATCACTTCTTTCAAAAAAAAAAAAATAATTATGAAAATAATCTGACAGAACATTTAACGTTTCAAGAAAAAAAATCTGAGTCTATAGAAAGAAAAATTATGGAACGAGCTTGTAGCTTATACCTTAAAAATAGTAAAAAAAGATTTTTTATGGGAATTATTGACGGCATTGAATCATTCGGAATATTTATTAAAGCCATAGATTTACCATTTTCCTGTCTTGCAAGGTCTAGAAACCAAATAGTAAATAAAATTAATTACGAGCTTGGACAAAAAGTATCTTTTAGAATTAGACGTAATGACATATTCTCTGGGAAAATATTAGTAGATAATGTCAAAATTATAAATTGATATAATGGATAAGTTTATTCTTATAAAAAGAGGATTTAGGAAAAGATGCCCACATTGTGGCAAATCACCCATCTTTAAGACTTACATTAAAACATTTAAAAAATGCAAGAAATGTGGAATATTACTATCAGAATATAAGTCTGATGATGGACCTGCTTATATAACAATCTTTGTTGTTGGCCATATTTTAATACCCATGATTTTACTTGTTGAAAAACATTTTAGTCCCCCTCTTCTTTTTCAAATGTTATCTTGGCCATTTTTGACAATCATTTTGTGTCTTTGGTTTCTTCCTAGAATAAAAGGGGCGTTTATAGGAGTTCAAATTTTTTTAGGCGACAAGTCACGTAAAACTTGACAGATAGGTTAATATTTATATAACACTCAGTATGGCTAAATCAAACACTATTCAAGTTAAAATGGTTAGCACCGCAAACACTGGTTACTTTTACGTAAAATTTAGAAATCCTAAATCAATGAATGAGAAACTTGAGTTAAAAAAATACGACCCTAAGGTTAGAAAACACGTGATTTTTAAAGAACAGAAAATTAAGTGATTTTATCTTTTTTCACGTTAATCCCTAGTTCCTTCAAATGTTGTTCAGAAATACTTGATGGTGATTTCAGCATAAGGTCCTCAGCTTGTTGATTCATTGGAAAAGCAACAACCTCTCTGAGATTTTCCTCATCAGATAAAAGCATTATGATTCTATCAATTCCTGGAGCAGACCCTCCATGAGGAGGAGCACCAAATTTAAAGGCATTAAACAAAAATCCAAATTTACTTTTAAGCTCCTCTAAACTATAACCAGCAATTTCAAATGCTTTTATCATTATTTCTGGTTTGTGATTTCTTATTGCACCAGATGATAATTCAATGCCATTACAAACAATATCAAATTGCCAGGCTAATACGTCCAATGGATCTTTTTCTGTTAGTGCGTTCATTCCACCTTGAGGCATAGAAAAGGGATTATGACTAAAATCAATTTTTTTTGTTGTAGAATTAATTTCAAACATTGGATAATCAACGATCCAACAAAACCTAAAACTGTCCTTTTCCAATAAATTTAATTGGCTACATAATTCGTTTCTTGCATGGGAGGCAAATCTCGATGCATCACTTTCTTTATCAGAAATGAAGAAAACTGAATCTCCATTCTCTAAACCCACATTATGTGCTAGGTTTTCTAAATTTTCATTTTTCAAGTTTTTTGCAATTGGACCTTTGAATTCATTATCACTAAATATGATGTAACCAAGTCCTTTCTGTCCATTATTTCTTGCCCAATCATTTAATTTGTCAAACCATGCTCTTGGTTTTTCTGCTGATTTTGGAGCTTTTATTCCTTTCACAACACTGCCTTTTCTAATATTTTCTTCGAATATCTTAAATCCAGAATCTATAAAACAGTTGGTTAAATCTTTGATAATTAAAGGATTCCTAAGATCGGGTTTATCCGTTCCGTACTTTTCCATTGCCTCTTTAAATTTTATTCTTTCAAAAGGGGCGGAGGATACTTTCTTTTTAGAATATTCATCAAAGATTTCGTAAATGACAGGTTCAATTTCGTTAAAAATATCTTCCTGTTCAACAAAAGACATTTCAAAATCCAGCTGATAAAACTCTCCAGGAGATCTATCTGCTCTTGCGTCTTCATCTCTAAAACAAGGTGCTATTTGAAAATACTTATCAAAATTAGAAACCATCAAAAGTTGTTTGAAAATTTGAGGAGCCTGTGGCAAAGCATAAAATTTACCTTTATTTAATCTACTTGGTACAATAAAATCTCTCGCACCTCCAGGTGAAGAAGCAGTTAAAATCGGAGTTTGTATTTCAATAAATCCCTTTGTAATCATTTTTTGCCTTAAACTATTTATAACTTTTGATCTAAGTAATATATTTTTGTGTATTCTTTCTCTTCTTAAGTCCAAATATCTATATTTTAACCTTTGATCTTCTGGTGAATCATCATCAATTGCTACTTGAAATGGAATTTGTTCTGATTTGTTTAATATTTGGAATTCTTGTACCGAAATTTCAATTTCACCTGTCGGTAAATTTTTATTAATTGTCTCTTTATCCCTTTTTACGACTTTTCCATAAACCGTTATGATACTCTCTAACTTTAATGCCTCTATAATATTAAAATCCTTTAAACTTGAGTCAAAAACACATTGAGTAATACCGTAGTGATCTCTTAAATCAACAAATAAAAGTCCTCCGTGATCCCTCTTTTTATTAATCCATCCTGATATATGGACCACCTTTTGATCATCCTTTAACGATAATGCAGCGCAGGTATGAGATCTAAATTTATTCATAAAATTTGAAGATAAAACTTATTAATGATAAAACTCAACAAGTGTCAAAATTAAATAATAATCAATTAAAACAATTCTATAAAAAATGTCAAAAAGATAAATTAATTGCTATCGACACTGAATTTTATAGAGTTGACACATATTACCCAAAATTGTGTTTAATACAACTAGCTAATACTGAACAGATAATTTTATTAGATCCTATAGAAAATAAAATAGACCTCGGATATTTAAATAAGATACTCAATAATACCAAAATAAAAAAAATATTTCATGCTGCTCGTCAGGATATAGAAATTTTTTTTAATATATTTAATAAAATACCAAGACCAGTTATTGACACACAAATATTCCTAATGGCAATTGGTTATCCGCATTCAACTAGTTATGCTAAGGCATGTAAAGATCTTCTTAAAATTGAAATTGATAAAAATAATCAATTCATTGATTGGAGAAAAAGACCACTAAACAATGCAAAAAAGATTTATGCAATAAACGATGTAAAATATTTAATTCCTCTTTACAAAATTATTAAAAATCAATGTAAGGAGAATTTTAATTTATCAAAATACTACAGAAAGATTTTAAGTAAAAATACATTTACAGATAGAAGTCAAAATGCATGGAAAAAAATAAGATTTCATGCAAAGAATGAATTAGAGATTAAAAACCTAAAAAAATTCTCCTATCTGAGAGAAAAATTAGCAATGAAAAGAAATATTCCGGTTAAAAGAGTTATGACAGACAATGAAATAAAAATAATTAGTAGAGATGATAAAAAAAAGGGAAATAAAAATTTATTAAAAAAACTTAATATTAAACTCACAAATTAATCAAAAAGTTTCTTTAAGAAAAATGTTGTTATTTTTGATTTGGTCTCTAAAGATCTTTCGTCAATTTTTTTTGAAATTTTCAATGCAGATTCATATGATCTCTCCATTCTATCAAGAATGAAAGATACGTTTGAGATTGACAGAGTTATATTTCTATCATTTAGATATTTTTTGATAATTTTACTTAATAATTCTTTGTCTGGATCTTTTACTTCCACAACTATAGAGGTCGAAAGTCTAGAGGTTAAATCATCCAAATCACATTCAATATGTTTTGGAGGTTTTTGTCCTGTCATTAGCAAACACGAGTCTTTATTGGTCTTTAATACGTTTATAAAATTTAGTAATTTTTTAAAATCTGTTGTTTCTTCTTCGATTAGTTTATCAACATCATCTAGAACCCAATTAAATCTCTTTATTAATTCAATATCTAAATCATCTTTTATTATTTTATTAAAAGTTTTATAAGATAGGTATTTCGCTTTAGAACGCTCTATCCATATATTTGATATGAGTGTCTTACCACATTTTTCTGGACCATAGATATAAACTAATTGATTATTCCATTTTGGCCAAACTTTTACTAAGTTGTAAGCAAAAATATTTTTTTCAGTAACAAAAAAATCATTATTTTTAAATTTGAAATTAAATTTCAGTATATTCTGCTTCATTAATCAGACTGCAAATAATAATAATCATCAGAAGATTTAATTAGTTTCAGATTATCAGGTTCTAAAACTAAATTAAGTTGTTCAATACTGTATTTC
>MDSZ01036729.1_pt1 | contig 10553 bp, 8 predicted proteins | sample 811201 | NCBI WGS metagenome assembly MDSZ01 (sample SAMN05326647, study PRJNA326480) | marine metagenome | isolation source: seawater | place: Indian Ocean: North | collected 2010
CAGCGGCGCTGTCTTGAACGACCATGTGCTGCTGGGGGTCGATCGGCAGGCGCGGCCAATCTTTGCGCGGCTGGTGAAGGACCTTGGCCCCAATCTAGTGCCCACGCCGCGCAGCCGCGCCATCGCAGGACTGATCCCGGCCGACGACGTGGCGCTCTATGGCGCGGCGCGCAGCCTGGTGCATTGGCATGCGCGGCACCCCTTTTGTTCGGTCTGCGGCGGCGCGACGCAGGCCGTGAAAGCCGGATGGTCGCGGCGGTGCGAGACGTGCGGCGCGGAGCATTTCCCCCGCACCGACCCCGTCGTCATCATGCTGGCGGAGCATGAGGGGCGCGTGCTGCTGGGCCGGCAGCATAGCTGGCCTGAAGGTCGCTATTCCGCGCTTGCCGGCTTTGTCGAGCCGGGCGAGACGATCGAGGAGGCGGTGGCGCGCGAGATCCATGAGGAGGCGGGCGTACGGGTCCATTCGGTGCGCTATGTGATGAGCCAGCCTTGGCCCTTCCCATCGTCCCTGATGATCGCCTGCGTCGCCCAGGCGCAGGATGATGCCTTGCGGATTGACGAGACCGAGATCGAACATGCTTTCTGGTGCGATGCCGATGGCGTGCGCGCGGCGATGGCTGGCGATTCGGACGCGCCCTTCTTCGCGCCGCCGCAGATGGCCGTCGCCTGGCATCTGCTGGACCATTGGCTGGGGAAGGTTGTTCCCGCCGCCCCAAGCGCGTAAGGCCGGGCCTTCCTTTCCCCCCATCAAGGACTATCTTCCCTCCATGCTCAGCCTAGACGAAGCCCAGTCGCGCGCGCAGGATTTGGTCGATGCAGCGCGCAAGGCGGGCGCGGATGCGGCCGACGCCATCTATGCCTGCAATGCGTCGACCAACGTGTCGGTGCGCTTGGGCGCGCTGGAGGATGTTGAGCGGTCCGAGGGCGAAGACATCGGCCTGCGCGTCTTCATCGGCCAGCGCTCGGCCAGCATTTCCGCGTCCGACATGAATCCTGCAACCTTGGGCACGCTGGTCGAGCGTTGCATTGCGATGGCGCGCGAAGCGCCGGAAGATCCCTATGCGGGCCTGGCACCCGAAGACCGGCTGCTCAAAAAACGCCCGCCCTCGCTCGACCTGACCGACGAGGAGGAGCCGGAACCCGCTGCGCTTCGCGAGCGCGCCTTGATGGCGGAGGATGCGGCGCGCGGCGTGCCGGGCATCACCAACAGCGAAGGCGGCGGCGCATCGAGCGGGCGCAGCCAGGTGGCGCTGGCGACCAGTCACGGCTTTGCCGGCGCCTATGCCGGCACCAACCACGCAACCTGGGCCAGCGTCCTGGCGGGCAGCGGGTCTGACATGCAGCGCGACCATGCCAGCCATTCGGCGCGGCATCTGCGCGATCTTGACCATGCCGACGCCGTAGGCGCGCGGGCCGGGCAACGCGCGGTCGCCCGGCTGAACCCGGTCAAGGTCGGCAGCGGCGTCATGCCGGTAATTTTCGACCCGCGCATCGGGTCAAGCCTGTTGGGTCATCTCATCAGCGGCATCGTCGGTCCGGCCATCGCCCGCCGGTCGAGCTTCCTGCTCGATCAGCTGGGCGAGGCGGTTTTCGATTCCGCCGTCACCATCATCGACGATCCGCTGCGCCCGCGCGGCCTGCGTTCCCGGCCGTTCGATGGTGAGGGCCTGCCGGTCGAACGGCGCGCGCTGATCGAGGATGGGGTGCTGACCGGATGGCTGCTCGACAGCGCATCGGCCCGGCAATTGGGGCTGGAGCCAACGGGACATGCGAGCCGGGGCGGCAGTGGCGCGCCGGGCGCGAGCGTCACTAACGTGTATATGGAGGCAGGCACGACGTCGCCGGGCGACCTGCGCTATGACGTGAAGCGCGGCATTTACGTGACCGAATTGATCGGTATGGGCGTCAATCCCGTCACCGGCGATTACAGCCGGGGCGCGTCCGGGTTCCTGATCGAAAATGGCGCGGTCATGAATGCAGTGTCGGAAATCACCATCGCGGGCAACCTCAAGGACATGTTCCGCAGCCTGACGCCAGCGAGCGACCTGTATTTTCGCTATGCCATGAACGTACCCACCATCCGCATCGACGGGATGACCGTTGCCGGGGGCTGAACTTCCCGTACGCGCAATCGTGTCCGCCGTGGCGGATGCGGCCGACCATGGGTTGACCCTGTGGGCCAACGGCGAAACCCGTGTGCGGCAATGGGAAAAAGTGCCCGGCCACCCGGTGTGCGAGGCGGATCTGGCGCTGGACGCGATGCTGCGCGAAAGCCTGACCGCGATCGATCCCACCGCCGGCTGGCTGTCGGAGGAGACGGCCGATACCGTCCACCGGCTTGGCCTGTCGCGCGTGTGGGTGGTCGATCCGATCGATGGCACGCGCGATTATCTGCGCGGGCGGCGTGGCTGGGCCGTATCGGTTGCCCTGGTTGAAGATGGCGCGGTGCGGATCGGCATATTGGCCGCGCCCGCGCGCAACGAATTATGGGTGGCGCAGGCCGGGCGCGGGGCGACGCGCAACGGAAAGGTGCTGAAGGCGGGAACGCGCACGATCCTGCCGGGGGCGCGGGTGCCCGCAGACCAGTTGCCGCGCGCCGACCGGGATCTGGTCGCGGTGGAGAAGCCCAACAGCATCGCGCTGCGCATGGCGCTGGTTGCCGCTGACGAGGCCGATCTGGTCGCGACGGTGCGCTGGGGCAATGAATGGGACGTCGCGGCGGCGGCGCTGATCTGTGAGGAGGCTGGCGCCACCGTCACCGACGCGCTGGGCGATCCGCTGCGTTTCAACCGGCCGCAGCCCACCGCCTTTGGCCTGTTGTGCGCTGCGCCGGGCATTCATGGCGCCGCGCAGGAACGGCTCGCTCCGCGCGCGCAGGAGATATTGGGCCGCGGCTAAAGCTTGCCATATTTCGCTTCAAAGCCCGCGGTGTCGCCAGCCGCGAGATATTTTGCCTGATCCACCCATTGATCGCGGACCGGGCGGCCCTTGAAATTCCCCAGCCGCGCGTCGATGGCGGCAATGTCGGAATCCGTCCAGGCGGCGATCTGCGCATAGCGGCTGACGCCCAGTTCGATCAGCAAGGCCTTGAGCTTGGGGCCAACGCCTTTCAGTCGGAGAAGATCGTCGGGGGCGGCATCATCGGCCGGGGCGGCGATAGCGGGTGAGGCGGGGATCGGTTCGGCGTCGGCCGGCGGGACATGTTCGGCGATCGGCTCCACCGCCGACCCAGGCTCCACTGTCTCGACGGGCTCGACATTGGCGACGGGCGCGGGCGACGTCGCCACCGGAGCGGGCGTCGGCGGCACCGTGACGGGATCAGCCACCGGCGGCGCGGCGGCAAGGGGAGCCGTTTCCACAGGCGCGGTCGTGTCCGCCGGGGTTTCCACGTCGGGCTTGCGTTTGCCCGAGAGCAGGAACACCAGGCCAATAAGGACCAGCAGCGCGATCAGCAGCCACAGGCCATAGTCCATGAAAAATTCCTGCATCGCGCTACGTCTCCCCTGTGTGTTTCGTCCTGCTATTTAAGGATGCTTTCCGTCGCGCCGCAAGGGTTCACCCCTGTTTCGCCTCTCGCTCCACTTCGCGCCAGCCAATGTCGCGGCGGCAGAAGCCGGAGGGAAAGTCGATCGCATCGACGGCGGCATAGGCTGCAGCCTGGGCAGAAGCGACGCTGTCGCCGGTCGCGGTGACGTTGAGTACCCTGCCGCCATTGGCGACGAGCGATCCGTTCCGGTCCGCCGTGCCGGCATGAAAAATCTTGGCGCCTGCCCGCTCGGCGGCGTCCAGACCCGCGATGCGCCCGCCCTTTTCCGGCGTGCCGGGATAACCGTTGGCGGCCATGACGACCGTCAAGGCGGCGCGTTCGGCCAGCGCAACCGGTCCCTGATCGGCCAGCCGACCCTGCGCGACTGCGAGCAGCAGCGCGGCAAGATCGCCATCGAAGCGGCTCATCAGCACCTGGCATTCCGGGTCGCCGAAGCGGGCATTATATTCGATCAGCTTGGGCCCAGCCTCGGTCAGCATCAGGCCGGCATAGAGGACCCCCGAATAGGGCATGCCTTCAGCGGCCAGGCTATCGACAGTCGGGCGAATGATCGTGTCGATCACCTGCTGTTCCAGGTCGGGCGTCAGGATGCGCGCCGGGCTATAGGCGCCCATCCCGCCGGTATTGGGACCGGTATCGCCATCGCCCACGCGCTTGTGATCCTGGGCGGATCCGAAGGGCAAGATCGCGCTGCCGTCGGTCAGGGCGAAGAAGCTCGCTTCCTCTCCGGTCATGAACTCTTCCAGCACGACTTCCTCGCCAGCCGCGCCAAATGCGCCGGAGAACATCGAATCGAGAGCTTCCAGCGCCTCTTCCCGGCTTTGCGCGATGATGACGCCCTTGCCGGCGGCCAGGCCGTCCGCCTTGATGACGACGGGGAGCGCGAAATCGTCCAGCGCGGCGATCGCGCCATCCTTGCTGGTCACGCGGACATAGGCAGCGGTCGGGATATTTGCGCGCTTGCACAAATCCTTGGTGAAACCCTTTGACCCTTCCAGTTGCGCGGCCTTGCGGTTGGGGCCAAAGACGGGAACGCCCATGGTGCGCAGATTGTCTGCCAAGCCGTCAACCAGCGGCGCTTCGGGACCGATCACCACCAGCCCGATCGAATGGCGGATGCAGAAGTCCAAGACCGCGCGATGATCCGCCGCATCAAGGTCGACCAGCGTGGCGTGCTGCGCTATGCCCGGATTGCCGGGCGCGGCATAAAGTGTGTCGAGGCCGGGCGATTGCGCCAGCTTCCACGCCAGCGCATGTTCGCGGCCGCCGCCGCCAAGCAGAAGGATGTTCATGTCGCTCATGTCCCCGGAATATGATGCCTATGACAGTTCGGGCCGCCTGTTAGCCGAGGATCGCGCGGGCGACAACGCGCCGCCGCTCAGCGTCAGCGAATTGTCGGGGATGCTGAAGCGCACGGTGGAGGACCGGTTCGGTCATGTCCGGTTGCGTGGCGAAATTTCGGGGTTCAAGCGTGCGGCGTCGGGGCATCTGTATCTTTGCCTGAAGGATGACAATGCCGTCATCGACGGCGTCATGTGGAAAGGCGGGGCGCAGCGGCTCGCCTTCGCGCCGCAGGACGGGGTGGAGGTGATCGCCACGGGCAAGCTCACCACCTATCCCGGCCGGTCCAAATACCAGATCGTGATCGACCGGATGGAATTGGCCGGCGAAGGCGCGCTGATGGCGCTGCTGGAGAAGCTCAAGGCCAAGCTGGCGGGGGAAGGGCTCTTCGCGCCGGAGCGTAAGAAGCCATTGCCCTTCCTGCCACGCACCATCGGCGTCGTCACATCGCCCACGGGCGCGGTCATTCGGGACATTCTTCACCGGCTGGCGGATCGCTGTCCGACCCAGGTGCTGCTGTGGCCGGTGCTGGTGCAGGGGCAGGGCGCTGCGGAGCAGGTCGCGCGCGCGGTTCGCGGCTTTTCGGAAATGGCTGGCGATGGTGCGCTGCCCCGGCCGGACCTGGTGATCGTGGCGCGGGGTGGCGGGTCGATCGAGGATCTGTGGAGCTTTAATGAAGAGATCGTCGTGCGTGCGGTCGCGGAATGCAGCATCCCGATCATCTCCGCGGTGGGGCATGAGACCGACACGACGCTGTGCGACTATGCCGCCGATCGGCGCGCGCCCACGCCAACGGCGGCGGCCGAAATGGCGGTGCCGGTGCGCGCGGAATTGCTGGCGGGATTGACGGACATGGGGCTGCGTGCGGGCCGTGCCGTTCGGCGCGGCTCGGCGCAGGCGCGCGAGCGGCTGGACATGCAGGCGCGGCTGATGCCCACGCCCGATACGCTGCTCAGCCCCCAGCGGCAGCGGCTGGACCAGGTGTCGGACGGCTTGGCCAGCGGTCTGCGTCATCGCCTGGCCGATGCGCGCGCGCATCTGGGGCAGGCGAGCGGCGCGCTGCGCCCCGCGCTGCTGCGCCAGCAACTGGCGCGTGCGGGCGAGCGGCTCGATCGGTTGCGATTGCGGCCGGAAAATCTGGTCCGGGCGCAGCGCGATCGCGCCACGGCGTTCGACCGCGTCTCGCGGCATTTCGCGTCGCTCAATCCCGATCTGCCGCTGCAACGCGGCTATGCCCGGGTCATGGCTGGCGACCGGCTGGTGCGGTCGGTCGAGGCCGCACGTGCGGCCGAGCAAGTCGTCCTGCACTTCCACGATGGAACCGTGGATGCGGCCGTTGGACAGGCTGAGGCCCCCGCCGGGATGGCGCCGTCGCCGTCGGCGCGACCCGCACGCAAGCCGCGTGATCCCGCCCATGCACAGCAGGATTTGTTCTCCTGACAGATGAAGAAAGTGTCGTCCCCATGTTGATGTCCAGCCGCGACCGGATCGCCCGGCTTCATTATCTGCCCTACAGCTTTCGCGTGCTAAAGGCCGGCGATCATGTGCTGTGCGCCATGACCGGACAGCCTATCGCCTTGCAGGACCTGCGCTACTGGAGCATCGCCCGGCAGGAGCCCTATGCCAGCGCGCAAGCCTCGGTGGAGGCGGAGCAGAAGGCGGCAGGCGAGCGATGAAGGCGATTGTCCTGGCGGCAATGGTGGCCTTGCCGGTGTGGCGGCGGCGCAGCCCATCGCGCCACAAAAGGCGGTATCGCCCGCATTCCGGCTTGAGGGCGCAGCGGTGCAGGGTGGCAGGCTGCTTGGCACGGCGCCTGCTGGAACAGCGGCTTTGACACTCGGCGACCAGCCGGTGGCGATCGACGCTGATGGCCGGTTCCTGATCGCCTTCGACCGGGATGCGAAGCCCGACGCCTTGCTAACCGCACGCCTGGCCGACGGACGCGTTCTCACCCAGTCACTGATCGTGGCGCCGCGCGCCTGGCGTCTGGAGCGTATCAACGCGCCGCTGCGTGTGGGCAAAAGCAGCGAAGCCTTTCTCGCGCTGCGCCGCCCCGAACTGGAAGCGATAGCAGCGGCGCGGGCGAAGGTGACGGATGCGCAAGGATGGCGGCAGACATTCATCTGGCCGCGCGTCGGGCGCATTTCCGGCTTTTTCGGCGCACAGCGCATCTATCAGGGCGAGCCGGGGTCCTATCATGGCGGCGTCGATATCGCCGCCGCCACGGGCGAGCCGGTGCTGGCGCCCGCCGATGGCGTGGTGATCCTGGCGGCGATCGACAAGCCCTTCACGCTGGAAGGGCATTTGCTGATGATCGACCATGGCCATGGTCTCAACAGCGCCTTCCTTCACCTGTCACGGATCGACGTGAAGATGGGCGACCATGTGGCGCAGGGGCAACAGATCGGGGCTGTCGGCGCAACGGGCCGCGCAACCGGACCGCATCTGCACTGGGGCATGAAATGGCACGATGCGCGCATCGACCCGTTGTTGATCGCCGGGCCGATGCCGCAGGGGCGCTGATAGAACCTTAGCTGACCCGCTTCATGCGGATGGCGCGTCCGCCTTCCACCTTGCCCATGAAGCTGCCCATGGCCGCACGCTTGATCTCAATCGACTGGCCGACTTTGGGATCGCGACCGGTGACCGCTTCGGTGGTCATCCATTGTGCGCCGTCCTCCAGCCCGATCTGCCATTTGCCATAACCCAGGCTGCGCAGGCTGGCGATCGTCGCCTGAATGTGGCTGACGCCCTCCTCTTCCTTGGCTGCACCGTCATCGTCGCCGCCTCCCAGGAAAGGCAGTTTCGGGAAGGAGAAGCCGAACAGCGTCTTGCGGGTCTTGTTGAGTTCGCCCTTGTCGAGAACCACGACTTCGTCGCGTTGGGAAGCGGTTTCCATAGCGCCGACCTGGCGGTCGAAACAGGCAAGGCGGTCCGCATCAGCGGTGATTGAGCGGCATTGCAGCAAATTGGTGAAAAGCTCGGCCTGAGGCGGGCGCGCTTTGGTCGCGGCCAGCCCGGACCCCGTCATCAGCGCCAGCGCCATGACGCCCAGCATCGTCGATCCGCGTTTCATGTCACTCTGTCTCCCTTGCCGTTCGCCGCTGCCTTACCATGCCTTTCACGGAAAATATGCGTCAAGAGAGGGTGGCAACGCGCATACGCTAAGAGATGACATATTTTAGAACAGCGTTTGACGGGGTGATGTATGAAAGCTGCACTCCGTGACATTTCAATGAAATTATATTGCAACATGATCGTAAAACCGGGGCGCTGCCGCCTTGTTGCAATTATGATACAGCGCTCGCCAAAAGCGGCGATCGGCCTTTTCCCATGCTTTACAGCGCCCTGAAGCCCGCGCAGGTTCCACCAATCCATATGGGGGGATCGCTGTCGGGCACCATATCCCTCCGTACGGGCTACTAGGTGGCAGATAATCTGCCGACTCCAGAGCAAGGGACTGGACCGTGAAGACATTTTCGAAAAGGGCACTGCTGCGTGCCAGCGCCGCACCGGCGATCCTGGGCGCGTCGCTGATCGCCAGCGCCGCCATCGCGCAAGACGCGCCCCAGGCGGCCGAAGCGCCCGCTGCTGGCGACACCATCGTCGTTACGGGCTCGCTGATCCGTAACCCCAATCTTCAGTCGAACCCGGTGCTGACCACAACCGCCGACACGATCGAGCTGAAGCAGAACAACACCGCAGAAGACATTCTGCGTGAAATCCCCGGCATCGTTCCGAGCATCGGTTCGGCGGTGAACAACGGCAATGGCGGCGCTTCGTTCGTCAACCTGCGTGGCCTGGGTTCGAACCGCAACCTCGTGCTGATCGACGGCGACCGTCTGGTTCCTGCCGAACTGAACGGCCGTTTCGACCTTAACAACGTGCCCGTCGCTCTTGTCGAGCGCGTCGACGTTCTGACCGGCGGTGCATCGACCACCTACGGCGCGGACGCGATCTCGGGTGTCGTCAACTTTGTCACCAAGTCCGACTTCTCGGGCCTGGAAGCGAATATTTCGAACCAGATCACCGAAGAAGGCGACGGCAACTACTTCCGCGCCGACCTGACCATGGGCGCCAATTTCGACGACGGTCGCGGCAATGTCGTGTTCGCTGTCGGCTACCAGCAGTCGGACCCGGTCTACCAGGGTGGTCGCGACTTCTCGTTCGACAATATCGATTCCTATAGCGGTGTTGCCGGCGGTTCGGGCACGTCGACCCCCTCGCGTTTCACCAATGTGAACGTCACGGGCACCGACAATGGCAACGGTACGCGTCAGATTACCGCTGACGGCACCGCGTTCCGCCCGACCAGCGCGTTCGATGCCTTCAACTTCAACCCGTACAACATCTTCCAGACGCCGTTCGAACGTTTCAACATGTTCGGCGCCGCCAAATATGAAGTCAGCGACGCGGTCGAGGTCTATTCGCGCGGTATCTTCTCGAAGAACACCGTCAACACGATCATCGCGCCGTCGGGTTCGTTCGGCATCGCGGTCGATGTTCCGCTCAGCAATCCGTATCTGACGGCTGCTCAGCGCAACGCCTTCTGCGCCCGTGACACCAACCCTGCGGCCGGCGTTTACACGCCGCTGTTCACGCAAGCCCAGTGCGACGCCGCTGCGCTCGCGACGGATCCCAACGATCCCAACTACCAGACCGTATCGACCGCCTTCTCGCGTCGCGCCGTCGAACTCGGGCCGCGTGTTTCCGACTTCACGACGACTTTCTTCGATTACAAGATCGGCGCGCGTGGCGGCATCACCGACACGATCAACTGGGACGTTTCGGGCGCCTATGGCGAATCGGAGAACATCCAGACCCAGCAGGGCTACTGGCTCAACAGCCGCGTCCGTCAGGCGCTGCTCGCGACCAACACCGAAACTTGCCTGGATGATAGCAATGGCTGCGTTCCCTTGAACGCATTTGGCGGCAATGGTTCCATCACGGACGCGATGAATGCGTTCCTGAATGCCAACAGCCAGATCACGACCAAGACCTCGCTTGCGCAGGTCAAGGGGCTGGTCAACGGCGATTTCGGTTGGACTGTTCCTTGGGCGACCGACGCAGTCGCTTTCGCGCTGGGTGGTGAATATCGCAAATATACCGCCTCGCAGGAATCGGACCTTCTCTCGCAGTCGGGCGACCTCGGCGGCGCGGGTGGTGCGGCGCCGAACATCACTGGCGGCTACGACGTCTACGAAGCCTATGGCGAACTCGTCCTGCCGATCGTCCAGGATCGTCCCTTCTTCGAGGAACTGGTCGTTCAGGGCGGCGTGCGCTATTCCAAGTACAGCATCGATGCCGCTGGTTCGCCGGGCTACGAAACCTGGACGTGGAATGCCGGCGGTACCTGGAGCCCGGTTCGCGCTCTGAAAATCCGCGGCAACTACGCCCGCGCCGTCCGCGCACCGAACATCGCCGAGCTGTTCGCGCCCAACAATACGGGCCTGACCAACCTGGCGGTCGATCCCTGCGCTGGCGACGCGCCGCTCAACAACGCCAATCTGGCTGCGGTCTGCACCGCGCAGGGCGGCGGTGCGTTCCTTGGCCTGATCGAAAATGATCCAGCGGGTCAGATCAACTACACCTCCGGCGGTAATCTGGCGCTGAGCCCGGAAAAGTCGAACAGCTGGAAAATCGGCGCTGTGTTCCAGCCTGA
>MDSZ01049178.1_pt1 | contig 10553 bp, 9 predicted proteins | sample 811201 | NCBI WGS metagenome assembly MDSZ01 (sample SAMN05326647, study PRJNA326480) | marine metagenome | isolation source: seawater | place: Indian Ocean: North | collected 2010
ATTATTAAAACTTGCAATTGTTGGAAACATAGTTGCATTCATCGGAGTTTTGATTGGTGGATATTTAAATGATAAACTTTCATCTAAAATAATTATTTTAACTTGTATTGCAGTACTAACAGCTACAGTTTTCTACGGCTCTATGATTGCACAAACAAAAAATGAATTTTTTTATAATGTTATGGTCATTTCTTTTTTTATTGGCTCCATTCAAAGTGCAAGCAGAGTAATGATGACAAATTTATTAAATAAAAATGATTTAGGAAAAGGTTTTGGTTTGTTTAGCTTCTCAGGAAGAATTACTGCATTTGCGGGACCATTAACAGTTGGAACTTTAACTTATTTATATTCACAAAGAATTGGCTTCTTATCAGTATCTATTTTTTTTATTTTAGGATTTATACTGATGATGTCTGTTGACAATGTATAATTTATATAAAAAAATAAATTTTAAATTAATTTCTACTAAAAATTGAAATTTTATAAAAAATTTTTATCTTTTTTAGTTTTTTGAGATACAACTTTTAATATTTGTCAAATTTTGACCCTTTTGAGTTAATTATTTTACAATTTAGGCTCTAGTATTTTTCATTTATAAAAAAATTATTTTACTCTAACACAATAATATTTAACTCTAACACAAAAAATCTATTTTAGATTGAAAAGTTAAAAAATGCTGATTTTATTATGTTTTTTAAAAATTTAAAAACTTTTTTTACTCTAACACAATGTCTTAAAATACAATTGTGTTAGAGAATTCTATTTTTGTGTTAGAGAATCAAAAAAATCTAAAAAAAATTATAAAAATTAATTATTTTAATTAAATTAAAAAAAACATTGATTTTATTAGCTTATTAACCATTTTATATTATTTTCACCCAATATGAGCATACAACTTATAATTATGTGTTAGACATTTTTCTATTTTGTGTTAGAGATTCATATGTTTGTGTTAGAGAAAAAATATATTTTATGAAATTATGAAAGAAGACGATCAAGATAAAACTAATATAGAGGGTAAAGAAGAAGAAGTTAAGAGCGAAGAAAATAAACCTGAGGGAGAATCTTCCCCAAATGATGCTCAACCTTCCGAATCTTCTGCTACATCTACTGAAAACAATGAAAATCAAGCTGAAACACAATCAGAAGTAGAAGAAAAAAAAGAACATGAAGTAATTCACAAAAAAGATGGAAGATTACATATATATGTAAGGCAAGATAAGTACAAAGGTGAACTGAAATCAAAAAATTGGGTTGGCAGACTTTATATTGATGGAAAACAAAAGATTTCTTCATCAGGAACTCCTAATTTAAATGATGCGATACCGATATTAGAGAAGTGGTTCGATGATGTTCATGCTAATAAAGGAAAAGAAGAACAAGCTCCTCAAGAAACAATAGATAAAACAAGTGTACAAACATCTGTTCCACCAGAACAACCAACACCTCCTGTCGTAGAAACGCCTCAACAGACAGAAGTTGATGCTTCAGTAGAAAAAAAACCAGAAGTTACCGCTGCACATGCGGTTTCCACTCCAGTAGAAGATAATAAAGAATCTTCTGAGACAAAATCTGTTTCAAATATTCTTGAAAAATTTAAAAATATTAAGTTTAAAAAACCAAGTTTTGGCAAAAAAGATGGAACACCAAAAACTTCATCACCAGTAAAAGGTAATTTCAGAAAAAAATTTGAAAATTTCTTTAAATCTAAATTAGGAAAATCTTCTGTTCAAGGAGAAGAAATTTTAGGTGTAGAGATTACCAATAAAGAGATTAGATTGGCACAAATTTCAAGCAACAAAGCAAATCAGTGGATTCTTGATAAATTTTTTATTCATCCAGTTGATTTACCAAGCGATGCAGTTGTACTAGATAATGTTGATAAGTTAGGAGATGAATTATCAATTGCGTTACAAAAATCAAAAATTACAACACCTAACGCCGCAATCACAATTCCAGTAACAAGCGCTATCATTCGGGTAGTTACATCGCCACTAATGAAAGATGAAGAACTACAAAAAGCAATCGACACAAATTCACTTTGGGAAAATTTAGTTCAATTAACAGATAATTTAGATGATTACTCAATATTTCATCAAGTAATAAATAGAAATGAAAAAGAGAATACGATGGATATTTTATTTGTTGCATCAAAATTAGCGGACATAAACAATTACACTACTATTATTAAAAGAAGCAACCTCAATCCTGTAATTATTGATGTTAAATGTTTTGCTTTAAAATCTGCTGTTGATCAAATTAACCAAATTTCTAAAAGCACAGAAGATGCTAATTTAACAGCAGTTTTGGAATTTGGCTTGGATGAAAATTATTTAATGATTTTGTATGATAATAACCCAATTATAACTGATATTTTTTTAAGAAGTCAGGATAGAAAAATATTATTAGAGTCGCAAGATCAAGAAGAAAAAGAAGCATTAGTTAGAAGATTTATTACACAAGTAAAACAAGCAGTTCAAGATTTTGAGACAAAATATGAAAAAAGAATAAGAAATATAAAAGTTGTTTCTGATTTAAAAAATGTAGATGACTTTTTATCAAGTTTTAGAAAAAATTTGGTTAATGTAGGATTTAACTTGTTTGATCCAATTGATGGACTGCAAATACCTCAACAACTTCAACAAGCCGTTGAATTACCAAATAGATCATATTTATCAACTGTAGTTGGTCTTGCATTTAGAAAATTAGATGTATTTGGTTATTACAAATTTGTAACTGCTGTTAAAAACATCAATTTGCTACCTGATAGAAAAGGAATGATTAAGCAGAAGAAAATGAAAGCTTTTTCAAACTTTGCATTTAAAGGAACGGTAGCAGCAATCGCAGGAATTTATTTGATACTGTTTGTTTTGTCTTTTTGGAACATTCATTCTTATAATAAGAAACTAGCGGATTATGATAAAATTGCAAAACTCCATATTGAAAAAACAAAAGAAAAAAAAGTAATTAATAAAGAATTAAAAACAATTACTACAGCTTTACAATTAAGCCAAAGTTTAAAATCAAACAAAGATTTGACTTATAGGGCGTTAGCACAAATTGCATCAAGTGTTCCAAAAAAAATAAAATTTGACGTTCTTGAGTATAATGGAAAAGATCTTATAACAATACAAGGTCTTGCTGCAAGTGATCAGGATATTTTAAAACTTATTAATAATTTAAGTAAACAAAAATTAATTAAACAGGCATCATTATCTTCTATGAAGTTGCCAAAACAAAGCAAAACTCAAGGTGGAGTGCAATTTAAAGGGTTTAGAATTTTTGTGAGAATTAAAGGATAAATAATTATGGATTTGAATGAATTAAAAAATTTAGATTTTCAAGCTTTAAAAGCAAAAGTTTTACAAATTGCTGACAAAAAGACTTTAATTAAAGTTGGAATTTCTTTTGGAGCAGTAGTTTTATTTTTAATAATTTATTATGCGATTTTAAATCCAATAGTTAACGCAAAAAAACTTAGATTAGATGAAATGAACAATAAACAAGAAGAGGTGAATAAATTTATAGCCGAAATAAAAGGAATGGAGAAAAAAATAAAAAAACTTACACCTCAATATGAAAAATATTCAACATTGTTTCATACTAGAGCAGAAGTAGAAGATCTTTATCAAACTTTAAGCGAACATGCCGGTGAGAATGATTTGGTTATTACAAGAATTGAAAAACAAAAACCAAAAGAAGTTTCAAAATCAGAAGTGTTAGAATCTTCAACTAAAAAGAAGAAAAAGAAGAAAAAGAAAAAGAAGAAGAAGAAAGCTACGAAGAAAAAATCAGCAGAACATGTTGCTTACTACACAATTCCAGTCGATTTTGAGATTACTGGTAACTTTTTAGGTTATATTAAGTTTAAGAGAGCAATATCCTTGTCTCAAAAAATGATTAATTTTGACAAAGAAATAATAAAAGTGGTAAAAGCAGATACAACCGGTGCGATAAAAGTTACTGGAGTATTAACCATAGTGGGGTTAGCAGATGAATTTTAAAATTATTTATATTTTCTTTTTTTTAGTTTTTCTAGGTTTAACAAATGGAGCAATAGCAGACACTAATGAACTAGAAAAAGAAGAAGAATTACTTCAGAAAGCAAAAGAAATTAATAAAAAAGTTAAACTAAAAGCAGCTTCAGAACAATCAGCTATTAGCGACGAAGAACCTTTGCCGTTAAACGATCCTTTCGTTGGTGATGCTTCCATATCAGGAGGCAAAACTCAAATTGTATTAGTTGGCTCCGAAGAAGAAAAAGATGAGAGAAGTTTATATAATTTTAAACTTATCGCCGTTATGTCAGGAAAATATGAAAGTTATATTTCCTTAGTTAATTCTTCTGGAGATATTATACATTTGCAAATGCACCAAGAATTAAGTGAAGGGATTAAGCTAGTTGCATTGAGTCAAGAGGAAGCAGTATTTCAAAAAATAGAAAACGATACATATCTTACAATTAATTTTGACAATCAAATAAAAGAAACAAAGGAAATAGATTAATGAATATTGAATTTAAAAAAAATATTATCTTTTTTTCTATTTTGATTTTAATTTTAAATGGTTGTGTACCTAATAAAGGTGGTATTAATAGCAAAGATAAAAAATTTGGAAAATTCAGACACAATCAACCATTAATAAAAGATGATGTTAGAGCACTTGGAAAAAAAGAAATTCAAAAATCAGTTGAGATGGGACCAATTCCCGTTGAAGGAGATACTACAAAATTTAAAAAAAGAAAAAAAATATCATCTGTTAAGCAAAAAAATTATTTGCTTATACCTGACGAGTCTAAGCTCTTAAAACAAAATGTATCTTTTAAATTTCAAAACCTAGATTATAAGGAAGCAATGGGCCTAATGGCCAGAGTCGGAGATGTTAATATTTTAGTAGGAGAAGAAGTTGCAGGAGCTATTACAGCAGAACTAAAAAATGTTCCATGGGACAAAGCATTTAATGCATTGTTAGATATGAAAAACTTTGCAGCTGATATTGATGTAGCTAGCAATATAATTAGAGTTCATTCTCCTTCAACTTTAACAGCTCAAGAAAGTTATAAATCTGCTAGAGCTGCAGCAGTTAAGAAAAAAGTTGAACTTGAAGATTCAGTAGAACCAATTATTTCAGAAATTTTTAGACTTTACTATATTTCTCCTGCAGAAGCTAAAGCTACAATAACAGAGTTATTTACAACAGCGGCAACTGGAGAATCATATTCTCCAATTCAAGTGACTGAAGAAAAAACTACAAGATCCATAATTGTTAGAGGAAAAGAAAAAGACTTAGATGTAGTTGACAAGGTTATTAGAGAAATTGATGTCAGAACTAAACAAGTTTTAATAGAAGCATTTATTGTTGAAGCTAATTCAAATTTTGAAAGATCTTTAGGAACTAGATTAGGAGGTGCTTACAATAGAAGCGGAAAAAGAATTGGTGGTATAGCAGGATCAGGAAGTAATAGTACAACAGATTTTGGTGAAACTCCGCAAGCTATACAAAACTCTTCAGATGCAATTAGTGACTACTCTACTGCTACTTCTTTTCTAAAAAACCCAACAAGCGGTATAGGAATTTTAAGACAAACTGGATCAGCAGTATTAAAAGCTGAAATTACTGCGTTAGAAAGATTAGGTATGGGTAAAACTATATCTAATCCAAAGGTTTTTACATTGGACAATCAGGTTGCAACAATTACTCAAGGTGAGGAAGTGCCTTATGAAAGTACTTCGTCATCTGGAACAGCAACTCAATTTAAAGAGGCAGCTTTAAAAATGACAGTTACACCAAGCATTATTGGTGATGGAAATGTTCTCTTAGAGGTTCAGGTAAATAATGACACTCCAAATAGAGCTGTCTCAGGAACTCCTGGGATGTTCAAAATGGAGGTTTCAACAAAATTATTAATTGCTGATGGAGATATAGTAGTAATTGGTGGAATAAAAAAACACACGGTGTCAGACAAAAAAGATCAAATGCCTGGAATTGGAGATCTTCCTATTATAGGCAACATGTTCAAAGCCAAAGATAAAAAAGATGATATGAATGAACTTTTAATATTTATTGCTCCAAGAATACTGTAAAGTGAGATTATAAAAATGCTTAAAATAAGTAGAGAAAGTGAAATTAATCTAATTAATGTTTTAATTGATCATGACATTATATCTGGCAAAGATTTACCAAATATAAAAAAACTAAGTAGTGATGGAAATAAATCTCAAATTGATGCTGTTTTTGAACTTAAACTTACTGATGAAAATAAAATATTAGATGTATTAGTTAAAGAACAAAATCTTGAAGTGGTCGATTTATCAAAAATTGAAATTACTGATGAAATAAAATCAGTTCTTCCATCTAATTATATTAATGTAAATTTTGTCGCTCCATTTAAAGTGGATGGAAAAACACTTCATATCGCAATACCAGATAGTTCTAAACTTGGATTAATGAGAAATTTAAAAGCAATAACAAAAAAAAATATAGAACTACATGGAGCTAAAATATCTCAAATTTCTGAATTTATTGAAAAATTATTAAGCCAAAGTGGAGATGTTACTACAAAAAAAATCAGAGAAGATAATGTTGCTAAAGAGAAAACTAAAACTTTTGATTCTGATTTAGGGGAAGCAGGAGAAGTTCTTGAAGAAAAACCAGAAGAAGATATTGAAGCAATAGAAAATGAGTCAGAAGTTATTAAATTTAGTACCGCAGTTGTAGCAGAAGCAATTAAATTAGGAGTGAGTGATATACATATTGAGTCTTTTAGATTTAGTTCACGAGTTCGTTATAGGCAGGATGGAATGTTGTTAGAACAAAAGCAATATAATAAATTTCTTCATGACAATTATGGTGCGGTTGTAACTCGTTTTAAAATAATGGGAAAACTTGACATTGCTGAAAGAAGACTTCCGCAAGACGGAGCAATAAATTTTAAAATAGAAGGTAAGGTAGTCGATTTGCGATTATCAATTTTACCAACAGCAAACCAAGAAAGAATTGTAATGCGTATCTTAAATAAAGATGCAGGAGATATTACACTTGAACAACTAAATTTTGAGGAACAAGATTTAAAAAATTTGAGAAAAGCTATTCATGGAACACAAGGCCTATTATTGGTTACTGGACCAACTGGTTCTGGAAAATCTACGACACTTTATAGTATTTTAAAAGAGGTAAGCAAACCGCATTTGAATATTTTAACAGCAGAGGATCCAGTTGAATACGAATTAGATGGTGTTGGACAAGTACAAATTAAAGATGATATTGGATTAAGCTTTGCTTCTGCATTAAGATCTTTTTTACGTCAAGACCCAGAAATTATTCTAGTAGGAGAGATGAGAGACAAAGAAACTGTTGATATTGGATTAAAAGCTGCTCTTACAGGACACTTGGTGTTTAGTACACTTCACACTAATGATGCACCTAGCACAATTACAAGATTACAAAACATGGGAACACCTGACTATTTAATAAGTGCAGCGTGCCAGCTTGTATTAGCTCAAAGATTAGCACGAAGAAATTGCAAAGATTGCAGAGTGCCCGATGAAGATGTAACTCCAAAGGTTTTAACTGATTTAGGATTTACTCCTGAACTAGCTTCAAGAGCTAAAGCTGTTAAGGGAAAAGGTTGTGCAAAATGCAAAGATACTGGTTATAAAGGAAGACAAGGAATTTATGAAATTTTAGTTGTCTCTAAACCAATTAAAGAAGCCATACTAAAAAAAGCAACCACTCCTGAACTAAGAGAGATTGCAGTTAAAGAAGGTTTTCAGACCATGCAAGATATGGGAAGAAGAATGATAGCATCAGGAGAACTTAGTTTTAGAGAGTATGAACGTGTTTTATCATCTGGTTAATAAATTAACAAAATAATGGAATTTTTTACATATAAAGGCATTGCTGAGGGAAAATATGTTGAGGGCGAAATTGAAGCCTTAAATCAAGAAGAAGCTTCTCATAAACTTAAAGATCAAAAAGTAATCATTACCAACCTAATAAGAACCAAGAAAAAAAAGGATGAAAAAAAAGCAAAAGGAAAAGGAGGTGGATTTTCTTTTGGGAAAAAGAAGGTTAAACCCGAAGATCTTGTAATTTTTTCAAAACAATTTGCAACAATGGTTAAGGCGGGACTGCCAATTCTACAAGTTCTAGGGATGCTAAGAGATCAACTCGAAAATCCAACAATGAAAGAAATTATTGAGGATATTAGGAAAAGTCTAGAAGGAGGAGTTACATTGTCAAAATGTTTTGAAAAATACCCAAAACTTTTTGATAACGTATATATCAACTTAATTAAAGCAGGTGAGGCCAGTGGTAAACTAGACGTGTTTCTAATGAAGATTGTTGAATCTTTAGAAAAAAGAGAAAAAATTAAGAAAAAAATTAAGGGCGCATTAATGTATCCTAGCATAATGTTTACGGTAGCAATTGTCGTAAGTGCTTTTATGTTAGTTAAAGTAGTTCCAGTCTTTGCAAAAATGTATGATGGCATGGGAATTGCTTTACCAACACCAACTGCAGTAATCATGAATATGAGTAACTTTTTAAGAGGAACTGGGGGAATGGTTTTATTATTTAGTATAATTGGTTTTATTGTGGCTTTTAAATATTTAACAACCAAGAATGAAAAAATCAAATATCAATGGCATAAACAAGTTTTAAAACTTCCAGTTTTCGGTGATATGATTTTAAAATCATTGATTGCAAGAATTTCATTAATTTTAGGAAACTTGAGTGCTGCAGGCGTAAATTTATTAGAAGCACTTGAAATAGCAAAATCTGTTAGCAACAATGTTGTTGTTACTGAAGCTTTAGAAAATGTTAAAAAAGGAGTTTTTTCAGGAGACACTTTAACAAAACTTTTTCTTAAAGAACCTTTGTTTCCTCCAACATTTAGTCAGTTAATTTCGGTTGGAGAACAAACTGGGCAATTAGATGAAATGTTTAATTCTGTTGCAATGTATTATGAAGAAGAGTTTGATGGTGCGGTAGATAATATGTCTAGTTTGATAGAACCTATTATGATTGTGTTTATGGGACTTATGATTGGCGGATTAATGATTGCAATGTATTCACCAATATTTAACGTTGGAGCGTTAATCGGTTAGATTTTTTTAGTCAAGATAAGATGATTAACCCAACCTTTTTGATCTTTTTTAAAAACAGCTGCGTCCATAATTTGTTTTATAAAAAAAGTACCTAATCCTCCAGGCTTTATATCATCCAATTGTCTGTGTTGAACATTTTCTGGTACTACAGCTTTTCCTTTATCAAAAAATCCTATTTCTAATTGACCATCTTTTAAGGAAATTTTAATTTCCATTCTATCTGTTGTTTCTTCAACACCTTTATAACCGTGTTTTACAATATTTTGTGCAGCTTCTGCAATTGCTAAAACCAATTCATCTTTTTGTTCTTGAGGTAAATTTATTTTTTCAAAAACATCTCTAGAAAAAGATCTAACTTCTTTTAGGCTTGAAGTGTTGACAGGAAAATCTTTTGTTTCTGTTAAGTTCATTACTCAAGGTTTAAAATCTGTTCCAGTTTTGCCATCATGATTACTTTTAAAACAGACTTACTAACTTCTTTTACAATTACTTTTGTATTTTTTTCGAGTGCTTTTTGATGGCTTTCAATAAGAACAGAAATTCCCGAAGAATCCATATAAGAAACATCTTTTAAATTTAAGTGAACTTCCTTACCAGATTCAACTAAAGGCAAAATAACTTCTTTTGCTTTATCCGTGATGTCCATGTCTATTTCACCATTAAGAAAGACTGTGCTGATGTTGCCTTCTTCAGTTACCTTGTATGTCATAATCGTTAAGTGATAACATAATTATCAATTAATAAAATCAAGAAATAAAACCCATATTGGGCAATTTTTTTATTTAGTCCATCATTTATTAGTGTTTTTGTGAATTTTTTAATAAATTCCTTATTTACTTATATTGAATTGTAACTAAAGTTGCTCACACTAAAAAAAAAAGGATGGATATGAAAAAAAATAATAAAGGTTTTACACTAATTGAATTGTTAGTTGTTGTGGCGATTATAGGTATTCTAGCTGCTGTTGGTACAGTTGCTTATACTGGTTATACAAAAAATGCAAAAAAATCGGCTGCAAAATCAAACCATGCATCAGTAGTTAAGTACATTGCTGCTGAATTACAAAAATGTAATATGGATGAAAGTACGTCAATGGATGGTAATCTTACTTGCTCTGCTAAATCTACGACAGGTACAGTACAAGCAGCTGCTATATTAGCTTTGGCTGATTTTAAAAACCCATATGACACAGGAAATGCTGCTGTTTCTACTTCAGAAACAAGTATTGGTTATGTTAATGTAACAGATGATGGATCAGATGTTGAAGTAGAAACTTGTTTTGCGGAAATAGATGATGGTGCAGGTGGTGTAGCTTGTAAATCTGGCGACTCTACTTCTACACTTTCAAACACAGTAGCAATTGAATAAAAATTTTTGCTAAGTTAAAAAAATTATGGCCACCAAAAGCTCAGGTTTTACTTTAATTGAGCTTATGGTGGTTGTGGC
>MDSZ01081681.1_pt1 | contig 10553 bp, 12 predicted proteins | sample 811201 | NCBI WGS metagenome assembly MDSZ01 (sample SAMN05326647, study PRJNA326480) | marine metagenome | isolation source: seawater | place: Indian Ocean: North | collected 2010
ACCGCCACCACCAGCACCAATTCCACCGTTGCCTCCCATCGCTCCATTCTGGGAGTTACCACCGCCACCGCCGCCTAATGCGCCGCCATGACCTCCGTTACCATTAATCCTGTAGCCGTTATCCGTTAATCTATTGTCGTTAACGTACCAAGCCAAATCAGTTGTACTAAATGTACAGTAGTTAGCCATGTTTTGGTAATCGTTGCGGCTTTGGTTTTCTTCGCTTGCAGCGCCACCACCGCCTGCACCGGCACCTCCATTTCCAGCACTGTGGCAAGTATTTCCGAAGTTGTTGTCGTTTCTAGGAGCTCCGCATCCTCCTCCGCCAAATAGTCTTCCTAAGATTCCATTAAATGTCTTAGCGTTTGGATAGCTTGTGGTACCACCACCACCGCCTCCACCAAAGCTCTGCTCGTACTGGCTGCTACTACCACCGCCGCCTGTTCCACCATAGCTAGTGCCTACACCATCTCCATAACGGCTTCCAGAACCGTAGTAATACCAATCAGCACTACTATAGCCCGTGTATACCTTTTGACCGCTGTTTGTTCCTGCGACGTTTTTCTCACCTTGTCCTGTGTAGCCACCGCCACCTCCTGCAGAGACTCCTGAAGCACCGTCGCCTCCCTTAGGGTCGTAGGTTGATCCACCACCACTTGGGTAGCCATTCACACCAGTGCCATTTGATCCACCACCTCCTGCGCCCCAAAATTCAACGTTACTAGGGCTGTTATTACCGGAAACATTTCCACCTTCTCCTCCTATTCCACCACCACCGGCTCCACCATATCCGTAGCCTCCATTATCTCCGTTGCCTCCTCTATAACCATCTCTTTTATAGCTAGCACATGATCCGCCACCACCTGTTGGGTAACCCTCTGGACCCCATCCAAAACCGTTAGGAGAACCGTAGCCACCACGACCGCCTGTGTAGGCAATGTTCGTACCACTTATTAGGTCGCTTCCGTTTACAGTTGCAGAACCAGGCCCTTGAACATTGCTTTGATGATATCCACCACCACCACCTCCAGCTTGTACGTTGATATGACTAGATCCACCACTACCACTTGCAGCCTGCACACTAGTAGTCTGTCCTGAGCCAGCCCAACCAGCATCTTGATAGCGACCCCATCCACCACGTCCTACAAAAATTTGTAAAGTCTCACCAGCTGTAACGTTAAATTCTCCACTACCAAAAGCTCCACCAGAACCACCAGAGTCACCATGATAATGCGAGCGATAGTGACCACCACCACCACCACCACCTAGGCAAGTGATTCTTACTTTTGTTACACCATTAGGAACATCCCAGTTAAATGTGGAGTTATCAGGTGCTCTTCTGTTTTGCGCACCAGTACCTGTTCCTCCTGAGGTGTTACCAGGGTCTCTAGTTGACTGAGGAGTGGCAAAGTTGAAGGTGTTACTTTGTCCTCCAGCATAGTAACCGTACCAATCTTGGAAGTTCTTAAATTCGCGATTGTCTTCTCCTGTCGACGAAGCGCTTGATCCGATTAATGCTGATAATAAAGTAGCCATTAAGCAATCCTCCAGCCTTGTGTTGAGTCTTTGTAAACCATGGTCCAACCCACGTTCTTTAAATCACATTCTAAGTCGTCTGCAGTGCCACAAATATTTTCACTGTTACGAGCAATCGTGACGTTATTAGTGCCTAAGCTTCCTGCACCATCAGCAAAATCGACGTAATCGTCTGCTTGAGGAGAAGCTGGCAATGTGACAGTAAACGCTCCTCCTGAAGAATCTAAAAGTAGAGCATCGCCTGAAACAGCTGTATAAGCACTGGTCTTGGTTACCCAATCCCTTTTTGCGTCAGGTACGGCACCTGAGAAAGAAAGTTTACGTCCCATTTTTACCTCTTACGATTCTAGGCCGTAGGCCACGAAGGAAACATTTCCGCCACCGCTGCCGACCCACATACGGCTACTTGCTTCCATTGTGATTCCCGTTCTTTCTATTGCTGTGTTTCCAGCTAGTGGGTAATCATATTCCAAGTAATAACCAGCACTAATCGTTCCAGAGGTTGCAGAATCTGAACCAGGAGCGATGCAAATACGGATTGTATCGGAAGTAGAGTTCTGATTACACGCTGACAGAATTACCGTAGTAGTAGCACTTGCGGTAAATAAAGGCGTTGTTGAGTAATCAAAGGATGAACTTCCACTAGCAGGTTTGTTGGTACCCTTAATTCCAGAGGCCATGTGTACTATTCAAAGTTTCGGGTAGGTAATACCCTGTCATTAACAAGTATAGAGTAGATAGGAATAACTAAGGACCAATTCCGAAGTCGCCATTCTTTTCTACACGTATTCGTAGTTTAGCTCGTGCCTTCAAGCGACGTCGTGTTGATTGCTTATTTTTTTCGTCTATAAAATTAGCAAGTGTTTCTTGCTTGGCTATTTTTTTCTGCAACCTTTTAAATAAAGGCATCAGTTCATAATGCCATAGAAGAACGAACGCATAGTAACATCAGATGTCGCCTGCCATTGTCCTGCTATAAGAACCATCCAATTAGCTACTTCTGTTGCATCTGTTATCGCTGCGCCATTAGAAGTATGATCGTTGATATTGATATATAGGTTTAAGTTTGGAGAGCTACCAGTTGTTACTAGATCATTTTTAAAGTATTCAGTTGCATCAGCATAGCCACCCCTATAGAAGGTTCCTGTCGTGAACCTCTCCCACTTGCTATCAGTAACAAAATCAGATAAGAAACTAGAACTAGAAGTGTTATCTATTAAACACTTGTATTGTTGTCCTTGATGGAAGACAACATCACCCACGTTATAAGCAGTTGTTGCCGCCCATGCACCTACAAAATTAACACCCTCAACAAAAACATCCCAATTAGCAGCACTTGGAGGCTCTTGTCCTACGTTTGCTTGCTTGGCTCTGTATTGAGCTCCACCGTGTTTAACGATGTCATTCAGCTTGTAATTAGTACCAACTAGCCAATTACCTATATGTTTGTACCCTTCAGAAAAAACTTCCCAATAAGTACCATTAGGAGGCTCATTCCCTGTGCTAGCTGCTTTGCAACGGTATTGAATGCCATTAACTGTCGCAATATCGTTTAGCTTGTATGCAGTTGCACCGTTGTAAGCTCCTTTAAACTCAAAACCTGAAGCAAATGCTTCCCAGTAACTTGCATTAGGAGGCTCATTACCAGTACTTGCAGCCGTACAGCGGTATGTAACACTGCTATTTAAAACAATGTCATTAATTTTATAAGCTGTTGCATTGTTGTACGCTCCTGTATAAGTAAAACCAATACTAAAGACATCCCAATAAGTACTATTAGGTGGCTCTTGGTTTGTATTATCAGCCTTACATTTGTAAATAATTCCGCTAAGAGTAGCTAAGTCATTAACTTGATAGGCTGTTGCATTATTCCAATCACCGGTATCGTTGTAACCTGCTGCAAATTCATTCCAATAGGTACCGTTAGGTGGATCTTGATTGGTATGAGCAAGGATACAAATATAATTGACGCCATTTTGCATGGCGACATCGTTTTTCTTGTATGCAGTTGCTGAGCTCCAATTACCGGTATAGTTAAATCCTGCTACGAACTCTTCCCAATATGTAGCATTAGGCGGCTCATGATTTGTTGTGGTCGCTTTAGCCTTATAAAGAATTCCATTGAGCTTGATGATATCGCCTGCAACATATTGAGTTGCTGAATCCCAATCACCTCTAAGTGTTAAACCTCTGGTCATTAAAGACCAGTAGGTTGTATTGTCTGGATTGTTCCCAGAGGCAGTTGTAACGTTTATGTAGGCATAGGAGTTACCACCGTAGGTGACAACATCATTTAGCTCATAGCTAGTACCGTTGTTATAGTCACCACGAAATAGAAATCGTAGTTTACCGAGATCAATAACAGTGCTCATACGATTTCAACCTGTAAGTGTCCTGTGTAGTTTGTACTTGGTGCCGCCCAACTAAAGTTGAGAAGCTTGTTCGACCATACAACTGTGGTATAGTCATCATCACTAATTATATTATTAATATTATCCTCCATCTTCACAAAGGATCCGTCTTCATGACGTAGAACGTCTAAAGAACCTGTCAAACGATTAAATAAGAAACCATAAGCAATTTTGCCTGTGGGTTCTTTGAATTCGACGGTTGCGGGAGTCTCGACTTCTTTGACGAGACTAATTGAATCAAGGCTCATTAGTTAACGTCCTCATAAATAGATAACCAACAGCTAAAGGTTGTAGTACTACTTCCATCTACTGTAGGAGCATTCGCCCATAGAGCGTCTGCATTTGATGATGCATATTCTAAAACAACCTTTTGACCGCTATCGATCAATTGAATTGTTTCGCCAGCTTTGATTGTCCTCTCTTTAGCTAAGTAATGAGGTAATGATGTACCTCCTTTCTTAAGCCAAACATCACATGGAAGGTCAAAACTACTTGTGTTGGAAACGGATAATCCTACAATCACACTTGCCTTGTCAGTAGAACCAGGGTGTGTATAAATATTTGTCGCTCCACTACTTGGATAAGTAGCCGAACCAAAAGGTAGATTAAACTTCTTAAACGTTGCCATTAACCATACGCAAGGATGTCGTTAACAGATCCTCCTCCACCGCTTCCACCACCGCTACTCACGACAGTCCAAGCGTTAATGGATCCTGCTATATACATACTAAAGGCTCCCGATGTTGAGTTATACCACCAATCACCTTCAACCATTCCAGATGTAGGTGCTGCAGCACTACTAAAAGTTTTATGTCCAATTTCAACCCAAGCACTGCCTGTGTAAATTTTTAATCTGGTGTTTGTTGTATCCCACCAAAATTCTCCTGCTAAAGCAGAGCTAGGAGTGCTACCTGAAATATAAGTTTGAGATTCTGCTAATTTCCAGCTACTAGAAGATCCCTCGTAAATTTTTAATTGATCAGTGGTTGTATCGAACCAAAGCAATCCATTACTAGGACTCGATGGGGCTGACCCCGCAACTACAGCAGTGGATAAGTCTTCTGTTGGTTCTGTCCATGCTCCACTCTTGTAGATCTTTAGAATATCTCCGTTTGTATCTAGCCAAATATCGCCTTCTTCTGGATTAGAAGGAGCAGTTGCTGAAACTGTACTCTTTCCTACACCATTCAATCGATCAGAGTTGGCTAACTCTTCTGGATAGCCATTTACATAGACAATTGGATTGCGAATTGCCATCAGCTTAGTAAGACAGGGGTATCAATATTTAATGCGAGAGTATTAGCATCTAAAGCCTCGCCTACTAACACTACATATTCTCCCGCAGTTGAAGTTGGAGTCTGACTTAAACCACCTGAACCATCTAAAAAATATCTATCTCCAGGAGTTAAAGCAGCACCTCCCCAGCCTGTTAAGTCTATTTTTCCTGAGAACACTAATTTAGCTAAAGAGTCCATTGCAACATCATCTTTTATGACCCCTGCAACTGTGGCTATGTCTCTTGTGCTGTCTTGTATAGCTTTCATCAACTTCCCATTGCTGTCAATATAAACAGCATCTCCTTTTGCTAAGACCTCTCCTGCTGTGAGTTCTATTTCAACAGCAGAGCCTCCTCCCATTCCTGCTATTGCTGTTTGCAAAGCAAGCAATGCTTGAATAATTCCACCAGTATTGTTGTTATAACTGGTCACTGTACCTCCCGCTGCAAGTATGCAGGCATTAATAGCGGCGATAATGCCACCAGTATTTTCTGGGTAATACGCCATAGTTTGATTTTACTTGATAATGACTGGAGCATTGGCTGAACCACCTTTCACAGATTCAATCATTGGGAATTCGATTCCTCCTTGTGTAACAGTCGATTCGAATTGTTGAGTAGTACTATTGAAAATTCTCATTTGCTGAGAGCCTCTTTTTAGCCACCAATCATTTTGTCGACACCAACTAATTTCAGGTTCAGTAGGATCATTCCATAGCATAGGCAATGATGAAGGTCGAATATTGTTTCGAACATCTCCCCCAGGGAATAAGTTAATACCAACAACTTCTGCTAACGAGAGAATGTATCGGTCGTAATTGATCCGATGTCGTGCATTGTATTCAGAATAAACTTCATCTCCAAAATCACGTTCTAATTGATTACTAAAAGTGCTAAATTCATCTTCATTGATTGGATAATCATTAGGTTCATACCAAGGACAACCACACTCCCACCTCATTGCATGCATATGCTTGCATTCTCTTCTTTCGTCAATACGTTGAGGTAGGCTTCTCCATTGTCTGTAATAACCTGCACCTTCTTTTTCCCATTTAGAAAAAACAGTACGACTAGCGTTGGGTAAAGGAAAGCTGTCCATTCCTCCTGATTCTTTCGGAAATTCTAAATTTGCTAAGGCGCCTCCTAGATGATCAGGACAACAACAAAACAACTTATGAGAAGAACATAAATGGCGACCACTAGTGTTCCACTCAGGGGGAGAAGCAGGATCGTAATCTATTTGTTTCCAATACAACGTATTATTTTTCCGAACACGAGTAAACGCTTTTGATAAATCAAACGTTAAAGTTAATGCACCTGCGTTAGCTTCTAAAAGAGTTAGAGCAATACTTCCTTCTGGCTTTTCTACAACATCGTCTGGATAGTTAGGACCGCTAGCCGTGTCTTCGAATTGATCTCCTATAAAAACATTAAAGATGCCAACTTGCGTTGCAGTTAATACTCCACTAACGTCATAAACTAATCGATGGTTTGCAGGATCAGGATCAGAAGTGAAAGTACTAATTGCTGATGCATTGAGAGGTTGAGGCAATATGATACTTCCCCTTGTTCTTAGTCCTACATACCATGTTCTTTCAGGACTGGTTTTACTAGGAAACATCGTGACAATATCTTTAGACACACCACTAACGGCTCCTGTAGAAAAACGAGTATTGCTGTACAAAGCAACATCATCCCATGATCGACCTGTGCCGTAATAATATGCTTGACCTAATTGCCAACGCTTGTAATCTGTCGTGCGATTGTAGTTTTCTAGAACAGTAGGAAAAACGATTGTTCCATATTCCCCTGCCCCTGTCGTCTTAGTAGGATATAAGCCTTTTGCTTTAGATCTTAAGCCACGAGTAATCGGTTGGAGACCAAAGCCGCCACCCAAGGAAGCCGCCCCCAATCCTTTACCCATTACTAGAACCTCTCAGCCATTGCGAAGTAAGAACTAGAGATAGGAGAACCTTTCTTCATTCCTCTAGGGGCATAAGGTCTGTCATCCTTATACTTTGGTCCACTAGTAATCAAACCTCTATCACTGGACTTACTGCCATAGCTAGGAGAGCCACTCTTTAAATTACTAGGTCTTTGACTTGCTTGATTACCTCCAATTGTGATACCACTTCTTAATCTCGAAGTTTCGTCATCTCTTTGAGCGTCAATATAACCCTGCAATTCTCTTTGAAGCTGCTTGTAATTCTGACCCTCTAAATTTGCTTTGTCTTGCAAAGTGTGAGCATATAATTGTGCGTATTCTGCTTTCTTGTTGTCGTATGACTGAGTAGGATTCTCTTTTGAATAAGCGCCTGAAGGGTCGTCTATTGGGTCAGAATCTTCTCCTGGTCCAGACCAAGTTCCTGTGTCGCCGTTACCATTGTCTCCGTTACCATTGTCTCCGTTACCTCCGTTACCTCCGTCATCAGGAATACAACCTGTCCCTGCTGCGTTTGGTTTTTGGCCAGCGCCACACACAATAGGATCAGGATTATCAGGAACACAACCTGTTCCTGCTGCGTTTAATTTTTGACCAGTACCACAAACAATAGGAGTATTAATGCAATTACCGTTAGCATCTTTTGTCTGACCAGTAGGACATGTGACATCGTCTACTTCACAGACACCTGCTGCATTACGAGTTTGTCCTGAGGGGCAAGGTGTTTCTTCTGGAACGCATGCACCAGCAGAATTTCTTGTCTGACCTGAAGGACAAGGTGTCTCATTTGGTTGACAGTTTCCTGCAGAGTCTCTTGTTTGACCTTCAGGGCAAGGGGTTGGCTGGGTTCCGCAACTTCTACTTGCACCATCCCAAGCTCCTCCAGAGCTCTTGCATTGGTACTCTGCTGAGCGTTTAATGTTAGCGAGGACTTCCTCCCTCGTTGCTCCCGCCTTTAAATCATCACCCCAGTAAGTTCTTCCTTCTGCTCCTGCACTACGATCTAAATGTTCTAGATACATTTGCTGTATCCAACCTTCGTCCGTATTGGCAATCATATTCCTGACGTCGTCACGGCTATCTCCACTTCTCAAGTGGTTTAGCCAATAATCCATTCCGCTAATTTCTCCTGCCTCGTCATCCATCCGATGGTCGCCATCCCCGAATTCATTAACTTCGCCTTTGTATCCATATTCACGTCCAAGTACATCGCTATACGTATCTTTAATCCAATCAGTAGCAGCGGTTTCAAATTCGTTTGAATGACGCACTGCTCTCGCCACATCTTCTTGGCTAGAACCTGTAGCCAATGCTTTCATCCAATATTCTTTTCCACCCGTATCTAAGACACTGTCAGTTACATCTGCGTCGGGAGATTCGGTTCTATCTAGATCGGTCTTATAAAGATTTTCTAGGAAATTTAAATTCTCTCCAACTTTTGCAGCCTCGGGACTAGCTTCAATATGTCCTCGCACTTGGTCAATCGTTTGCCTACCGGATTCAATTTCTTTGGTCCAATAATCACTTCCACCTTGATCGGATCCTCGATGTAAGATTTCTTTGTATAAATTTTCTACCTGTTCTCTTGTGCTTGGAGTGGAAGACCCACCACCACCACCACCACCAGAGGAAGATCCACCTCCACCGGAAGAGGATCCACCTCCACTAGAAGATCCACCTCCACCGCTTGAATTGTTCGCGGTGATTGTTACATTTCCACCACCACCACCAGAACTTGTACTACCTCCGCCAGAATTTGCACTACTAGTATTCGCCGTAGTAGTAACTGTCGCAGCAGGTGTTGAAGAAGCTGCAGGTGTTGAAGAAGCTGTTTTAGCTGCAACTGCTGCTGCTGCTTTTTTAAAACTAGAAGTATCTTTTACCCCAGGCGCAATATTCCTAGCTGCTCGATCTTTCGCTTCTTGAGAAGCATCAAAACTTTTAGATACTTGATCGGTAGTTAACTTTCCTGAATTTAGTTGCTTTGCCCAATAAGCCTTACCGCCAGCATCAGGTGCTCGACCAAATTTGGATTGATAGAGATTGTCTAAGAAAGAAGATGTACTAGCGGCTGATGGCATTAGAAGAATCCTCCTTGAGCTAAAACGTGAACAACAGTTGCAGCACTAGGAACACTTAGTACGACATCTAAACCGACATATAACAACGCTCCTGATGGGACATATAACCCAGTATTTTTCTTATCTGTTTCGCTAGCACCAGTTGTTCCTCCGAGGTTAGGAACTGGTACTGTCAAAGGAGGTAAAGAAATATTGGTTCGATCCCCCATAGCGGTAGATCCAATAGTACCCGTCGCCACTGCAACAGTGTTCGCTGTTGTAATATTTGCTGCTGTCGTAGCTGTACTTAAAAATGCTATGACATTGGAAGTGGTTGTCGTCGCTTCATTGCAAATGATTGATAAGCTATCAATCACGGCTCCGTCATTAGCGGAACAATCGACTAGTAAGACACATCCCGCTGGAGCAGGTGTGTTCAAGTTAGTTGCTGATGTTAAAGCCGCCGTCGCACCAAGTGTTGCGAACGAATGCAATGGTCTGTCGACCAAAAGCGGCATCTTGTTTGAACTGCTGGTTGCCATTTAAAACCTCGTCTTAATTAATTTTATAGGCTTTCTATGCCTACATTCCTGGACCAGCAGGAGCCCATCCTTGATGACTTCCTGGTTCCCCAGCCGGAATGTCTCGCTGAGGTCCACTATGCATTAATCCTAGTGCAGTATTTAATCCTCGAGATTCAGTACTTCGAGGACTTGTGGGTTGGCCAGAAAATAACGGAACAGGAGGAGGATCAAAATATGAGCCTTTCATTTTCGGTTTATCAAAGCCTTTGAATTGAGGAGTGCTCATGTTAACGGTGTGCTACTAAGTTGCTGACTCACATTTGCCACAAAGGAATCAGTAAAGCTAGGAGTAGCCTGAACTTTCATACCTCCCTCCCCTGTTAGCTGACTTCTATCAGCAGGGTTAGGACTAGAGCCAGGGTTGCTATTCTGAGCCATCTGAACTCCTGCGCTGTTGACATTTACCTGAGCACTGGTTGGGTTTTGAAATACATCAATATCCGTTGATGCTGGTTTTTGATTTCTAGTAGGAACAACTCCCATAGCAGTTGTCCTGTTAAATCCTGACCTCAATGGATCATTGCCTACCGAGAAACCAACTTCACTTGCATTTGCTGCAGGGTTCACACCTAAAGCAGATATTTGAGCTCCAAATTTGTAATCTTTTACAGAAGCAGTAGCTTTGCTTTGATCATTAAATTCTGCTTTAACTGCACTTAAGAAGGTATTAACATTGCCTGACTTGTTAAGTGTTTTATTTGGAACAGATTGAGGAGCTACTGTCATCTCATTTCCTATTTGAGA
>MDSZ01249056.1_pt1 | contig 10553 bp, 10 predicted proteins | sample 811201 | NCBI WGS metagenome assembly MDSZ01 (sample SAMN05326647, study PRJNA326480) | marine metagenome | isolation source: seawater | place: Indian Ocean: North | collected 2010
ATAATTTACTTTGGCAATGGTTTTCTCAAAAAATCCTGAGTAACTTCTTGAAAAAATATTATTTTTTAAAGTTAGACAAAATAAAAGCAATAGGAAGAGTTTAAAAATTTTAAAGAATAGCTTATTAAAATTAAAAAGTTTAATAAACTTAGAACTTTTCTGTAGTAAATCAAAGATTTCTTTGTTTTCCGTAAGTTCCTCAAACACTTGTTTATTATCAAAAATAATTAAATTAGTTCTTCCAGATTTTTTCTTTATTTTATAAAAAATAGGCGTGATTATATCGAATGCACCTATTCTCTGAGGAAAAAGAAAGATATTCATTATTACTTAGGAATTGGAGTAAATAACTTTTTATCTAGTGGTTGAACTTCATCTGTCTTAGTTCCAAAAATACAACTCTCACAAATGAGGTTTTTTAGATCTTTATTTAAATGTTTTTTTCTTAGATTATTCATTATTTTACCGTTCCATGCTTTACTTAAATTAAGTTTTTTTAGGTCATAAGAAGCAAGGTAATTTTGGTAATCTTCGCAACATGCGGTCAGGTAACCTTCAGATGAAATATGAACTCTATTAAAAATCATACTACAAGGAAGTTTATAATTTCTTGAAACAATTTTTCCTTTTTTATCTTTATTGTCTAAATAACCAATTTGATTATTAGTACCGTATAATAAAAATTCATCTACATGATCTTTCAATAAATTAGATAGTGAGTTGTAGCTTTTTTCACTTTCCTTAGTTGCAACAAAACTAACGGCTAGATGACAATTAACTTTTATTTTTTTAATTAGTTTTGAAACAAATCTAACTCTGTGGATTACTTTATCAAAATCATCCTTACCATGTATCTTTCTGTAGGTTTCTTTTGTTCCAGCATTAATTGAAAACTTAATACTTGATAGACCAGAGTTTTTTACTAAGTCTTCCCAAAAGTTATCATCTCTAAGTGAGCCATTAGTAGTTAAATATAAATACTCAAAACCAATTTTTTTTGCTATGGCAATCCTTTCAGTTATATTTTGGACTAAAAGTGGTTCTCCAGTTCCGTAGAATCCAACCTCTTTAATTCCCATATCAAAGGCTTCTTCAAGTATCTTTGACATAAGATTTATGTCAATAACAGCTGGTTTTCTTAAAGATTTTGGGTTAAAACAAAAGTTGCACTTATGATTACAAGCATTAGTTAATTCAATTAATATATTTTTTGGAATAGCATCATCAATCCCCTTAATGGGCTGATCATATTGTTTTATTCTTCTTTCCTCTAATAGACTCATGAAATTTTTTAGTTAAATATTAACAAAGTTGAATTATATACCTCTACTAAAAAACATGAAACAGATTTTTCATTTATTAAAGTGTTTATAAATTTTACCTTTTTCTCAATTAAATTCAAAGATCTTCCAAGTATTTAGAGATATCATGATTATTTTCGTTCATATAAACAGATTTCCTTCCAAATATGACAAGAGATTCTTTTTTTTCAATGGATGCTGGAAAACACTTAAACAGATATTTTGTATCCGAATCAATAAATATTTTGTAGTTCAGATTTTTACAATCTTCAGCGGTTCCATAAGGTAGACAAAAAAAATTATTTTTTTTTCCTATGAATTCTTCCAGACGCTTTTTTGCTAGAATAATTTCATGTTTTAAAAAATTTATACTAAATTTTTTAGAAAAAGACGGGTGTGAATAAGTGTGACATGCAATGAATTGGTTGTTTTTGGAAATAGTTTTTAAATCATTTTTAGATAAAAAGATTTTCTCGAATAAGTGAGGAAATTTCTTGTTGAGGTAATCATTTAATAATTTACTAATTTCTATGGCAATATTATGATCAAGTTCAACTTTGAAGAAATTTTTAATTTCTTTTATTTTTTCTTTTATATCTGTGTTTTGATTAAATTTTTTTATTATTCCAAATTTTTTTAAGAATTCTTTTAATAACTTTTCTGATTTTTTTAATCTTAGTAAAGCTAGAGAATAATGAATGATTACTGGTGGGCAGGGATTATGATCTAAAAGACAAACCGGTATAAAAAATAAAGCTTTTAACTTAAACTCTAACAAGATAGGTAGAACCGTATCAATATGATCTTTAAGTCCGTCATCAAAAGTTAATAAAACATCTCCTTTTTGTGCTTTTGAAATATCTTCAGGAGAAATTATATTAAAATTTTCTTTAAGAAATTTAATTTGTTTATAAAAATTTTCTTTTGTTGGACCAAGTATACTTTCTTGAATTTTTTTTTCACTGTCCTTGATGTAGTGATATGTAAGTATCTTTAAATTTTCCATTTTTTCATAAATAAAAAAAAATTAGATTTTTGGTTTTATAATTTTTTGGTTTATTTACTTTATCCTTAGTAAATAGGGTGACCCTCTAATACTTACTTTAAAATCAAAATTACTATTTTTTTTTAGAAACTCATTAATGGCTCTTCGCGCACCTGGAAAACCTTCATTTTTAGATAATCTTTTATCAACAATGTAGTCGTCAATTACAACTATCCCACCAATTGAAACTTTTTTCCAGAGATTGTTCAAAGGTGATAAAACCGAATCATATAAATCACCATCAAGATGAAGAATTGAGATTTTTTTTACCTTTAATTTCTCAGTTGTTTTATCAAAAAAGCCTTTTACTGTATTTATTTCTTTTGAATCTAATTCAGCTAATGAAATTATTTTCTTTAAAGATTTAACAGAATATTTAAATTGTTTATTTGGGCTTTCACTCCATTCTCCTTTTTTCGGGTTTCTACTAGATTTATCAAATTTATGAGGTGACGGAAAACCCTCGAAACTGTCAAGTGCGAAAACCTTTCGGGTAAACTTTGGGTTCATTATTTTTTTAAGTCTATTAATTGCTAAAATTGTAATCAAACTTCGTCCTCGTCCAACACCACACTCAACTATATCGCCTTTAATATCATTAATAATTTCAAAAAAAGTCCACCAATAAATAACATTAAGGACATTACTAGAGTTAAAACAATGATAATAATCGTTCACATCCTGAGGATGCCGCGTCTGCTTGAATAATTCATGAATTTTCATAATATTAAATGATTTTTAGACTAAATTAATATTAGTTAGTTTTATCAAATTATTAAAAAATGAATTGATAATAGGATGATACCATTAAACTTTTATTCAACATATTTATCATAAATATACAGTTGAATATATATATTAATTTTCTTTAGTGGCAAAACATAAAATAATTTTTTTACTTTTATCAACACAGCTTTCAAGTGAATAAAGCCATTTAATATTAAACTTGTTTAATGTAAGCATTTTTCTATAGTTGTGTTGGTAAAGACCAGATGATTTTTTAAATTCAAAGAGTTTTTTTCCTTCATTTTGATCAATTAAACTATTCGCTGAAAATATAAGATCACAATTATTATTATAAATTATTTTTAATAAATCCTTTAAATCATTTGGACCAAGATGACTAAAAACTAAATTAGAAAAAACTAAATTTACCCTCTTAAGGTTACTTTTAAAATTATTCACTATTGTTAATTTTTTGTGTTTTTTTATTATTAAATTAACTTTAGATTTAATCTTTTTATTTTTGTAAATTGGATCGTAGCAGTAAATTTTATTTATTGATTTTGTTTTTGATAATCTAATAGAGTTATCCAAAAACCCAGAGCCAAAATCTAAAATATTTTTATAATGATTAATTTCGTTCATTTCAGTTAAGATATAATGATATGGTTGCTGGTTAGGAGATTTTTTATTTTTTAAAATTAGATTTAAAGAAGTTAAATTTTTTTTTTCTGAGTTTTTAAGAATAACTTTTTTCTGTTTACCAAAAAGATTCCTAATTTTATCAGATATCATTCTAATCATTGAAAAATTTAATTTCAGTTTTTTAGTTTTTTTGTGCAATAACTCTAAGTCTTAGTCCCAAATTATTTTTAAGAATCATTTTTTCAAGATTATGTGTTTTCTTTTTAAAAAAATTTCGTATTTCATTTGGAATATATTCCATTGAATTAATGTCAATATATGGATCATAAAATTGTAAGTATCTTCCAATGTTTGGGATCCCAGTAAGAACGGTATCATGAAGTAAGATTTTAAAATTTAGTTGCTTAAGAAAATAGTTTAATGATTCCATTGAAAAAAAGATCATATGCTCTTTTCCATCAAATGTAACTGATTTATCTCTTAGAATCATATTATATAGGCTGTACATATTTGGAACTATTAATGATATCAAACCTTTATTTTTAAGTAATTCTCTACATCTAATCATAGATTCTAAAGGGTTGGTAAGATGCTCAAAAACACCTAACGCTGTAATAATATCAAAAGAATTTTTTTTTAGATTTTTAGAAAAAATGTTTTCTTGAAAAACATTAATATTATTTTTAATACAAAAATCATATCCAACTTTGCTAAGTTCTAAGCCGTGAGTATTGAAGTTATTTTTTTTGGCAACTTCAAGAAACTGACCAATCCCACATCCAATATCAAGTAAATTGCCTTTTTTCTTATAATTTTTTATTTTTTTTATTAAGTCATTATAATAATCTGACCTCCACTTAGACTTTCTTTCTTTCAACATAATACTGTGCCACATATCAGTGGTTTTCTCTGCTTTAGATTTTTTACCAGAATAAAAATTTTCAACTAATTCATTTTTTACTTGTGGGTTGGTGTATACTAATCCGCATTTTTTACACCTTACGAATGTATATCCTCTTTTTACAAAAATTTTTTCATACTTTTTCGTTTTACAGGATGGACAAGAAATTATTCTCGAAAACTTTTTTGACAGAAGACCTGTTTTTGGATCAATTAATCTTTTTAATTCTCGTTCTTGCTGCGCAAAATAACTTATTCTTAATCTATCAACTTGACTCATTTAATTATTTTACCATTTTTCATAAAAATAGAAATATCAGAATAATCTAGGACATTTTGGCTATGAGAAATTAATAATATGATTTTATTTGATTTAATTCTTTTTAAAAGACTTAAAATATTATTTTCACTTTTTTTATCAATTGCATTGGTCGATTCATCGAAAATTATGACATCACTTTTTTTTAATAGAGCTCTTATTATTGATAATCTTTGGATCTGGCCTCCGCTTAAATTAGTATTATCCTCATTAATCATATAATCGTAATTAAGATTAAGGCTCTCAAAAATACTCAATGCGTTAACTTCCTTTAACTGTTTTTTTAAAGTTACTAAGGATGGGTTCCTTGCTCCTAGTTGAAGGTTTTCAAGTATAGTGGAGTTAAAAAAGAACGATTTTTGAGGTATATATGAGACTGATATTTTTTCTTTATAATAGTTAATTTCTCTATTATCAATTTTTATACTACCTTGATTTGCCTGGGCTAAACCAGATAATATTTCAACTAATGTAGATTTTCCTGATCCATTCTCTCCTTTCAAACCATAGATTTTATTTTTTTTTAAAACTAAGTTTATTGGACCGAGTTTAAAATTTTTATTTTTGTTATAAGAAAATTTTATATTTTTTAATTCAATTGTATCCTTTAATCTTAAGATTTTTTTTACATCAAAGTTTTTTAGTTCTAAGTGATCTTTAATAAGGTCATAGGCTTTACTATTAAACTGTATGGCAAAAAGTGATTTTAAAAAATTGTCTACTCTAGGTGTAAGACGATAAAATACTACTGCAAGAAAAATCAGTTCTTCAATAAGGTTCTTATTATTAAAATTTGTATCAATTTGAAAAATCACAAATAAGACTAAAAAAATTATTAATGTAACTTCTAATATTTGCTTAGGAAAAATATTAATAATTCGAAATTTAATAATAATATTTTTTATACGCACATTATTTTTGTAAATATCTTTGACAACAAAGGACAAGTAGTCATAAATTTTTATTTCTTTGATTGATTTTAGTGTTTGTTGTAACAATGAGAAAAATTTATTAATTTCAAGTACTCTTTTTGTACCAATATTTTTTATTTTTTTTTTAAAAATTATGAAGAAAAAGAGATAACTAACGATTGATAAACTTATAATTAATATTGAATAAGAAGATGAATTAAATATTAAAAAGGTAGAAAGAACTAAAATAATTATTAGTTCTGAAAAGATTGTAATGAGGTTATTTACTGTGCCATGAACTAAAGTACTTAAATGATTATATAAAACACTAAATAGACTACTACTTTTATTAGAACCTAAAAAAATTGAGTCTTGATTAATATAGTTTTTTAGTAATTTTTTTCTTAAGTCTGCTTCTAAAGAAATTAAAAAATTGTTATTTATATATTCTTGAACTATAACAAAAGAGTTTCTAAAGAGTATTATAATAATTGTACAAATTCCTAAAAGATAAATTACTTGATTATAATTTAGGTTATCTAGTTTAAAAAAGTTTAAGTATTTTGTAATGTTATCTATATTTCCTGAAGAAACTGTATTTAGGAAAAAGAAAATAGAGCTTATCCCAATTATTTCTATTAAGGAAAAAATCAAAAAAAAAATTACTATGAGAAGAACTTTCAATTTAAAGTTCTTATCTAATATAGAGAGTACTTCTTTGCTAATATTTAGGAGCATTAATTTGGTCTAATAAAATTTCTACAACATGCTGATGAGTTTTATTAATAGATTCATTGGTATATCCACCAATATGTGGAGTAATTAATAAGTTATCGTTTTCGCAAGCATAATTTATTATGTTTTGGTTTATAACATTACCATATTCAAAATTTATAACATCTAAAGCTGCACCTGCAATTTTTTTATTTTTTAATATTTCAATGAGTGCATGTTCATCAATTAGATCACCACGTGAGGTATTAATAAGAAAACTATTTTTTTTAAGATTTATAAGAACCTTTTTAGATATTATTTTTTTATTTTTTTCATTACTAGGTATATGTATTGTAAATATGTCAGATATTTTTGCTAACTCCTGAAGACTTTTTACTTTAGTTGAATTTTTGAAACTAGCTTTTACATAAGGGTCATAAAAGTAGGTTTTCATTCCAAAGGCATTCCCAATCTTTTTTACAATTCTTCCAATTCTTCCATAACCAACAATTCCAAGATTTTTATCAAAAAGTTCGCTACCTAAAAACTTTTTTCTATTCCAGTTTTTCCTTTTAACATCGTTATTCGCTAAAGAAATTTTTCTTACAAGATTTAAGATTAAAGCAAAAGTATGTTCGGCTGTCGCTGGTATATTTTTTAAAAAAGAAGTTTTAGCCTTTAAAGAAATAACTTTTATTTTTTTTTTTTGAAGATAATTAATATTTAGATGATTTAGTCCAGTGGTAGGAGAAAGAATAAACTCTAGTTTTCTTGCTTGATTAATAATTTGTACGTCAATTTTAATTGATAAGCCAATTATAATAATATTATATGAGGCAATCACTTTCTTGAGACCCTCATAATCTAGATTTAAGAAGTCAGTCTTTCCAAGTTTTCTAATTTTTTTTTTTGTTTCCTCAGATAAATTTTCAGACTCTGTGACTAATACTTTATTTTTTTTCATTTAAAAAACTCTCTGCAACTAACCAATCGAATTTATTATTAATATTTATAAAGAAATTTTCATTAATAATTAGTGCTTTAGCTTTTTTTCCAAAAAAAGAATTCTGTTTGATTAACACTTCCGTTCTAAATGAATAAAGATATCCATCGCGTTGATATGCTGGTGGTAGCTTTGATACTCCAACATTCTCGATTTCTTCCTCGCAATAGTTTAGCACTTTTCCATTTCTAATTTTTTTTATTCTGTTTGGATGAAAAAAATCAACTTTCCTATATGTTGTTACAGAGTCACACTCAGTTTCCTGAAAAATATTTAGTGCATCATTAATTAAATTTTTTGGTCTAAATGGGCATGTTGGTTGCAGTAAAAAAATTCTCTCGATATTTTCATTTTTATTTAAACTTTGAACAACGTGCTTTACCACATCAAATGTTGTTGATTCATCTCCTGCTAATTCGACGGGTCTCTTTATCGTTTCAACATTAAATTTTTTGGAAAAATTTATAATTTCATCACAGTCTGATGAAATTATAACTTTATCTAAATTAGATGATAAAGCATTTTCTATGCTGTATTGAATTAATGGTTGATTTCCTAAAACCTTAAGATTCTTTTTTTTAATCCTTTTGGAACCTTTTCTAGCTGGAATTAAACCTATGTTAATCACTTTTTTGACCCCAGACTAAAAAGGCTTGACCAAACTTTTCTTCACAAAGCCAAGGATTACCAGTATTAAAAAACTTTCTAATTTTTAATACTACTACAAAAATATTTGTCAAAAAAAACTCAATAAATTTGTTATTAAGTGAAAAAGGAAAGTCAATAGAATGTGAAATCATTGGAAGTGGATATATTCCTGAAGCTTTCAAATTATATACTCTAAGGTCTCGAAGAATTCTTTCGTATTCTTTAATTGAGCTGTTTGATCTGTATACCTTCGGTTTTGGTTTGTTTTCTTTTGATTTTTTTAGAATCTTAAGAAATGAATTTAACCAATTCCAATTTTTTTGAACATTTGGAATATTATCAGGAACAACATACATAAGAAACAAACCGTCTTTTTCTAATAAATTGATTTGTGATTTTATTGCTTTTTTAAGTTCTGGTATGTGCTCTAATAAACCTATAGAAAAACAAACATTAAATTTTTCTTTTAACTTTATATCAATAGCATCAGAAATACAAAAATTTGCTTTAAGGTTTCTTTCTAAAAAAATTTTTTTAGCTACTTTGATCACGGTTGGAGAGTTGTCAAGAAGTGTACAATTCCATCCATCATTAGCAAAAAATAATGACATATTCCCCCTTCCACAACCAAGTTCTATACATTTATTTTTTTTTATACCAAGTTCATCTATTATCCTCTTGAAGGTTAACCAATTGTTAAGGAAAGATAACTGGACTTGATTTTTCGGTTTACCTGCTGTCCAATGAACATAAGAAGTTTCTTTTCTGTCAGCACTCCACCATTTTACTTTTTTATTCATTTTTTAAATAAAATAATGATTTGTTAATATTTAGATCAGCAGTAACCAAAATATCGTGAATCTTAACAGCTGCATTTCCGTCTCCATAAAGTTTTGATTTTTTATAGATCCCATGTTTGATTTGTTTTAAGATTGCTTTTTTAATTTTCTCTATATTATGCGTTACATTGATAATATTTTCTCCGAATTCTCTATTAATTTGTCTATTTCCAATATTTATTGCAGGTAAGCCCAAGAATGCACCTTCTCTTATCGCAGAACTTGAATTGCCTATAAGACATTTGGAGTTAAAAATTAATTTATGGTATGCATCTACTGGTAAGTGTCTTAATAATCTTAAAGGAAAATTTGGGTTGTTTTCTCTAAATTCTCTAATTGCCTTAGAAGTTTGATCATTCCCTGCATCTGCATTAGGCCATAAAATTATCGTAGCCATATTTAGCATTTTAATAGCTTCCAAAGTTATTTTCATTTGAGTTCCAGCCTCTTCATATTCAGTGGTAACTGGATGTTGTAGTAGTACAATATATTCTTTTTTTAAGTCAATAAACTTTCCAGTTCCGCCATATTTTTTCCAAAAATTATTTGGAATATTTAAGTTCTTTTCTACTAAATCAAGTGATGGACAGCCAGTATTCCAAACTTTGTTTTTATCTTCACCCATTTTAATAATGAAATCTTTTGACCTTTCAGTTGATGGAAAGTGAAGGTTAGCCAACTTTGTAATTGAATGTCTTACACTTTCATCAATGGATCCTGTAGATTCACCTCCTTGAGTATGGGCAAGACAAATATTCATATATCTCGCTGTGATCGCAGTAGCTAATGTTTCATATCTATCAGCTATAGTTAAAACAATGTCTGGTTTGATATTATTAAAAATAGTTGAAAGTTCAATCATGGCAAGACCTGTTGATTTTACCATGGCTTCAGGTGTTTCTCCCTCTAAAAGGCATTGCATTGTCGCAACGGGTTTAAATCCGTCTTTTTTAATAAGATCAACTACTTTTCCAAATCTGTATAAAAGAGCAGAGGCTCCAACTATAAGTTGCAGTTCTAATTTTTTACTTTTTTTTATTTCGAAGAGTAAAGACTTTATTCTAGCATAGTTTGCTCTGCTATTAACTATAACACAAACTTTTCTTAGCTTACTCATTTTCAAAATCTTTAATATTTAATAATTTATTTGTTTTAACATTTTTTTTTAGTTTTTTTCCAACTATCAAATTTAGTTTATTAGGGGGAATTCCCGTGCCTGGTTTTTTAAGAGTTAAGTCATTTTTTCTAACTATATTTCCCTTTTTTAAAGATTTATTTAAAGATAAACTTCTAAAAAAAATTTTTCTGTAGCAACTTAATTCTTTTACCAATTTATTTTTATTGATTTTATTATTAAGACTAATATTCAAAAATTTTGATGCGTTTACAATCTCACCTAATTGGGAAAAAGTTATTGAGGATGAGGAATCTGGATTTGATATACTTTTATCGAATGAAATGTGAACTTCAATTAAATTTGCTCCTAGTGCAATGGCAGAAATAGC
>MDSZ01107583.1_pt1 | contig 10551 bp, 15 predicted proteins | sample 811201 | NCBI WGS metagenome assembly MDSZ01 (sample SAMN05326647, study PRJNA326480) | marine metagenome | isolation source: seawater | place: Indian Ocean: North | collected 2010
CACCCTGCGGCCCGAGCACGCCTTTCACTCTATTGCTCAGTGGCTGAAGCAAAATAAGTCTGGCTTTAAAGACTCTGATAAAATTGTCATATGGGATTTTTCGAAAGTGTACCAGGAGCACTCTTATGCATGTGATCTTTTTGGCCCAAGGATAGTAGATCTAAATGAAGTCCGCCAGGCACTAATAAGTAAAACTGTAGATAATGTATTTCAAAAAAGCAACCTGGGGGATGTAAGCAATCTCCCGCTCGACCTTGGTAGCGCCAAGTCCAGGGAGGATAAAGAAGCTTTTAGGCTAATGATTGAATCTGGGAACTGGACAAAGGCTGATCGGGCGCAGATGGAGAGAGAGTTTGAGCAAAGATATCCGGATAGTAACCCAACCCCATTTTGGGATGTTTCAGACTATATTGATTGATCAAGAAGATGATTAAAGAACTTATAAATTTAGCAAATGCTCTGGATGAGACTGGTTTCAAAAAGGAATCTGACCAGATAGGTGCGCTTATAAAGAGCGCGATACCTGAGCCAATAGACATGCTTCCGTTTTCTACAGAAACCGCAATATCTCAGAGCGAGCATCACAAGAATTATGTTGGACCTTCTATACCAGAAATAATAAGCGACATGGGGAGTGCCATTTCAGAATGGTGGGATAATAATGATGAGGTCCCAGATATACCAGGATATAATCCCGATTGGATTAAGTATATAACAGGGCCAGAGTTTGCACACGGGCCATCTCCAGGGTTTAGAATGTATATAGATAAAGATGGAAATCCAACAAATGTAAACTCAAAGCTGATAAACGATCCTGACTATTATCCAACCGAAGCACAAATAAAGCAAGATCCTAGATTTTGCTATTCAGATCTTGATAGCCTAAGAGCATTAATTGAAAAATATTGTGGTCGGGGAGCTTGTGGAGGTATCCTTGATGCATTAGGCAGGGATGATGGAGGCGTAAAAAGCTATAGACAGCTTTTGAGCCTTGATGAATATGGTGACGACGGAACCGGAGTACCTCAACTTCATTTAAAGTTTGATTCAGGCGGAAAAATGATTTTAAAGGACATGGAAGCTCCCAAGGGCGAATCACATACGGGAGGCTCTCACTGGGATTCGGCCGTTTACTGGAAAAAGTTTGATATTCCGCTTATTGGAGAGATATGTGCCCCAGCGGATGTTGGAGGCCTCCTTAGGCACGCCCTAACGGATGCTGTACCTGGTACTCTTATAGATAAGACAGAAGAGATGCTTGGTGGTGAAGACTCATACGGATACAGCCCATATCCCATGACGGGCAGCTTTGATAGACATAGTCGAACAAAAGATTTAGAATACTGGGAAGATGGCGAGCTTAATGATTAACAAACTTATCAAATTAGAAAGTAGTAGTTAATCATCCGTCCCACATTACCTGTATAACAATGATTATCATTGATAAAACAAGGCACACCCCATTCTTAAGATTCAGCCCTTCTCCCATCATAACATATGACATTATTGCGAACATAATCGTAGATATGCCAAAGGTAAGCATTCTTGCCGACCACAAAGAGCCCATAGCTTCAACGGCATATCTCCATCCAAAATAGAAAGCGATAGCCGTTGGAATCGAATAAATGAAAATAGTTGTTAGTGGATGATCATACCACCATTTCCATATAAACTGTGAGTTAGACTGAAACCAAACTAGCACATTTCCTATTAGAAGAAGCAGGAGTGAAATCAGTATTGGTTTGTTCATATTATCGGAAGTCTCCCCAATATAGTTAGATGGTATAACTAGATTAATTTTTATATATAATATACTATTAATTTGTATACTATTTGTGTATAATGTAATTGAAAGTTATACGAAAGGCATCCTAAAGGAATTATAAAAATGATTAAAGAACTTATAAGATTAGCAAACCACCTAGACTCCAAGGGCTTAAGAAAAGAAGCAGATTACCTGGATTCCATAGTTGTAAAAGCTTCTTCGCAGGCGGAAGGACTTGGCTTGGAAGAATTAGGACAAGGTCAGTTTGGAGATATAAGAGACACCCATAGGCTTCCTCAACTTCATGATGAGATATCAGGACTTAGCTCATCTGATGAAATTGGAGTATCTAAAAAGGTTGAGCATGCTCCAGGCTTAAGGGATCCGCGCGGCATGCCAGATGACGGAATAGAAGGCAGTATCCTTATGATGCTTGAAGATGGAGAGCTTACCGCAGAAGATCTTGAGCGTATGGCCGAGATCATGAGAAGAAATGAAGAGTTATAAAAATGATTAAAGAACTTATAAGGTTAGCAAACCACCTTGATTCAAAGGGCTTGACAAAGGAAGCAGACGTTCTGGATGAGATAGTGAAGGAGGCCTTTTTCCCTCCGAATGCAAATGCTATAATTGAATGTATAACCGGAGTGCTCCCTGAAGCGCCAATTCCTGGCTCTGATGTTCCGCAGCCAACCCTCGATGCAAATGCTTTAGCCGAGGGTGTATGCGGGTGTCTCAATGCTGCAAATATGCCTGTAGCAACGGCAGTTGCCGCATGGCCGATGATAAGGGCGATGATTCCAGCGGAATATTCTCAATATTTAGAAACTGTTGATGCGGCAGTTGCCCTTTTAAGCACCACTTGCAACCAACGGCAGCCACAAGAGCCATCACAGCCACAAGAGCCATCACAGTAGTCACCAGATAATTACTAGCTTTATTTTATATTGTTTTGTATAATCATTTATTATGATTAAAACAATATTTATTACAGCCTTTATGCTTTCTAGCTGTATACCAAGTGAAAAAGCACAAGACAGCGTTCAAGACACCACCGCCGAGACTGGAGATAGTCAAACTGGCACAACGGGTATAGTCAGCGAAGACCCACCTGGTGCAGATGACTGGAATAATGACTCTGATGCAGATAGCGAAGATTCTGGCGAAGAAGATACTTCTGATAGCGGAGAAGCTCCCGTTGAGTCATACTCAGGATGTTCAAATATAATAGATTGGAGGCAGGAGCCAGACCCCCTAAATCATCCGTGTAATTTTAGGCTGGTTGATCAAAATGGAAATAACGTAGAGTTATACGATTATCAGGGTGATGTTATTATGCTTGATTTCTCAACTGTATGGTGTAGTGTGTGCAAAACTGTTGCAGCACACGTCCAAGAGATGAATGACTCTATGGATCCATTTACAGTGATAACAATTTTATCAGAAGATTCCTCTGGGGATAGGCCTGATGTTGATGATCTAAAAGAATGGGCTGGCAAATATGGGATAACAACATCGCCAGTATTAGCCGGAACAGATGAGCTGCTTGGGCAGAATCATGACCAGTGGAATATGAATGGAATACCCTGCTTCTTTGTAATAGATAAAGACTTCTACTTGAGAAACATGCAGCCAGGATGGAACGAAACGACTATGACAGAGTATATCGAAAGCTTAATTTTAGAATAATTATTATACTAATTGTTGTAAATAATATATATAGATGTCTACTGAAAAAACAACACCAAGAGATTTAATTAGAACCACATACGATAGGTTTTGCAATCTAATATCTTTGCGAGGAAGCCTTGAGGAATACCTTTTGTTAGCCGCAACAAAGCTTATCTCATTTGGCATCGGCATAGGCTTGGGTTACTGGCTATGGGGCATGCAATAGACTATTAATAATTGCTAGATACTATAGGAGTACAGCGAATGTTAAAAGTTTATGCTCATCCAAGGTCTGGTATAAATTATCTGGCCGCATTACTAAAAAGAAACTTTTATTCCGATGTCAATGTAAAAGCCACAACGAAATGGGGGCATCATTCGAACATAAAAACATCAGAAGAAGCACCAGATTATGGTGCGCTAATTGGTGGATATGGTGGCCCAAAGACAAAGCACAATGGCCCGTCGATTTATATATATAGAGACGGAAGAGCTGTTGCTTGGTCCATGTATAAGAACAAGGATTTTCTAACGGGACAACAGAGGCATCATATGAATGATTATTTTGGATTCTTTTTGAGGTCTAAGATTGACTGGAAGTACTGTCCGATGGTTGAAGATAAGGCAGATATTAATATTGCTCAAGCATGGGAAAAGCACGTTAGAGATTGGCACAGCGCATATAGACGAAAGGAGCTGAATAAGATCTTGTTTGTTAGATATGAAGAGGTTATTTCTGATGTCCCGAGGGCTTTATTAAAGATATCAAAAGAGTTTGGTTTAAAAATGCCAAAAAGAATATCCTACGTAAAGGAAGTGGTTGGGCCATCCGAAGAGAGGCTGAACTTAGAATGGCAACAGATGTTTTCAAGAGATCAATATAATTATTTTCATAAGTTTGTATTAAGAGATAGTGAGTTCTTGTATTATAAGCCAAGCTCTATACCTCAAATGGTATCTCATGATGAGATGGCAGAAATTGAAAAAATAAACATATTTAAATAGAGGAAGGCGAGAATGTCAGAAGAGAGAGTTTGTGTGGTTACAGGAGTGAAGTTATCTACTCCCGAACCCATAGAGAAAGATGCGTGTGGACCAAAAAATATTAAGAAAATCAACACAGATGGTACAATTGAATATAGCGTACCAGTATACGAGCTTGGAAAAAAGGTAACCCAAGAGCATTTGATGTGTCCACATAAAGGTCTCGACGCCCCGGCCCAACATGATGTGGGAAGTATTATATTTTTTGATTCATCATCTTCAGACTCAATCTTTTTAACAGAGGATGGCTTGAGCGTGGTAATTGCAGATACTAGCTCAAATGAAGTAACTATACACCTGCCTCTTGCATCAGCTTGCGCAGAAAAAGATTTTACAATAAAGATGTCTGGATCAAATAGTGCTGAAATAAAGCCAAAAAGAGGTTCGGATGATACAATAGAATCTACATCAAGTTTGTTTTTGGATTCTGATGGAGCTTCTGTTACATTAAAGAGTGATACGGTTAGTAATTGGATGGTTATAGCATCGCATAATTTCATTACCACTTAAGTGGTGTATAAATTTAAACGGAGATAATAAAATGGGAGAGATTACAGGAAAGCAAATTAGAGCAGACTCTCTTGATGGATCTGATATAGATGAAGGAAAGTTGAGGACGCCTATAGCAGTTATTACATCAAGCGGAACAACCACTCTTTCGGCAGATACACATGGCACAGTTCTTGCGAATATTTCAAATGGAAATGCTGCGACAATATCTCTGCCGAGCGCATCAAGTTGCCCAGGAAAAGTTTTTACAATTAAAAGAATAGGGCCAGGGGCGGTTACCGTTGGCACGACACAGGGCGATGACATAGATAACAACTCAACATGGTCTTTGCCAGGCATGGGAGAAGGCGTAACAGTACATAGCGATGGCGTTAGTAACTGGTGGGTGCTTAGCACATACATGCCTCCAGAGGGACCATAAAGTATGCGCCTACCATGGGGAACGATAGCCTTCTTTTCATGCATGATACTGTCAATTATTGTTCTAGCAGTAACTAACTAAAGATAAAAAATACTTATATTTTATAAGCCTCTTATATTCCAAAAAACAAAGGAATATTAGAGGCTTCTTTTTTGCCCTTTAATCCATATAAGGTCACAATGGTAGCGACCATATAAAGGTATATAAAAACACCCTATAAAAGTATAAGTTACATAATGATTTTCATAAACAAACAATATATAGTTTTTATGCTATAATGGCCCATAGAACTATGATATTCAGTTTATATCGTTCATTCTAATTGAATATCATAGAGATATATACTATTTTTCTGATAAAGTGGTATAAAGTGGGTAGAAGTGGAAGAAAATGGTAATGAAGTGGGTTGGATGACTACTAATTTTAGATGATTAGGCGAGGCGATATGAATAAAGAATCCCGAGTTAGAAGATTAAGATTATTATCTCTGAAGAGGATAAATAAAATAGCCCAGGACAGGGGCTCAAGCTATGATGCTGAAATGGTAAGGAAAAAAAGATTCCATGAGGACGGCAGACATGAGGATGAGCTAGGCGTAATATACTGCGCAATGAGAGGCAGGGATGAGCATACTCCACCAGGAGTGTTTTTAGAGAGAATAGTTCAGGCCCTTAGTCACATAAGGGATAACCCCACAAATCCAGAGGAGGCAGTTTGGGCAGAGGCTCTGACAATTAATTCCGGGCTGCTAGAGATGTATGGCTTTTATTATGTAGACCCCAAAAGACTTGGGCTGTCGCAAGAATCATGGCCAACGCAAAAGGAATTTAAATCTTTTATAGAGTGCAAGCCCGAGCTTTATGTAGATACACCAACACCAACAGATTCGGTTCAAGGGTAAACGGAGCAGGAATAATATGCGAAATAAAATGGCGCGCAGGTTAATTTTGAAAAGGTTAAATAAGAAGGCAAACCCCCATCCTGTACAAGAAGCAATAAGCACAATAGTACCAGAGGATGTTGTAGATACAATAAGGTTTGCAAGAGAAACATTTGATCTCTCAGAATGCGTAGCTACATATGCAGAACTATCAGAGTCAGAAGATTCATCAGAAAACCCCACTGTAGGTTCAAAACCAAATAAAGAAGAAATGATGAGGAACGATTATAATAGAATATATTGTGCGGTGTATGATTTAGTACATGCAGCTATGCGTAATATGTGGGCGGAAGAAATTATAATAGATATTTCCGAAGAGACTATAAGAGAACAAACTATAAGGCTACTAGACCAAGGATTTTATTCTATAATAAATTCCCCTATATGTGATAGACTTGTAGACGTAGGTAGTGTAGGTATGTCAACCACTGGTGAAATAACATATGGGGGCCCAACAAATGCAGAAACATTATGGGCGATGGATATGAGAGTTTTACCTGATAGAATAGAGGAAACTATATCACCTGGTGAACCCTTCGAAGATGTTGAGATAACAGAAGAAGAAAAAGAAAATAGAAGGGTAAGCTATAAATGCCCCAGACTTTTAACTTAAGTTTTATATATACACTTAAGAACATAATTTATTTTTTATACAGAGATATATAATAAGAGTACCCATACTATAGGAAATCCGTAGGGAACTGTAGTTAACAGAGGGAAACTATAAAAAAAATAGAAAATTACCCCCTCTAACGGGGCAGCGGCGCGCGGACTTGGCACGGTTCTTGCAGGGGCCATATAACCCTATAAAGTTGGCACGATTCTTGCACGGGCGAAAGTTGGCACGGTTATTGCATGGGAAAACGACATTTCTAAAAGTTATCTGTATGCTATTATAGGTTGTGGGGAGAAAAGCTATCATCCGTTGTGCTACCCCCACTATGCACAATGGAACAGGGAGTTCTAAACATGGCCGATCCGACCAAAATCCGCCGTTCCTTTTCCAACCGGGTAGAGCGTGCCATCTTCGATGGTTCCGATTACCTGTCCACCTCCAACGATCACAAGTGGCTTGCTCAGCAGTTGTTCGAAGACCAGTCCGGCCACAAGTCTAACGCCTTCCGCCACGTCACGCCCGCCGAGCGCAAGCTGCGCGGCGAGGAAGACCCGCAGGGTCGGGACTTCCCCTGCTTCGACCGCTGCATGTCTGACGCGACCCACTTCCAGCCTGTGTCCTGCAAGTTTGAGAAGGAGCCGGAGCGCACGCCCCGTGGCGTCGTCCTGACCACCGGCACTGACATCCACCGTCGAGCCATCCAGACTGCCCTTGACGCTGGCGTTCCGTACCCCATTGTCTATGCTCACCTCGACCCCACCGGCAAGTACAGCAAGCGGATCTCCCGCCCTCCTGCGTGGCGCGTGTTCGTGTTCAACCTTGCCGACTATTGGACGGGTACGTTCGAGCCTGCGTACATGCGTGACGGTAGCGTGAACAAAGAAGCGGGTGCGCTTGCGTACACCATGAATGGTTCCGATTCTGGTAATGGTCAGTGGACGTTCCCTCCCCACCACCCACAGGTCGGCCAGCACCACGGCAAGTCCGAGCCGCAGATCTTCTACAAGTCCCTGCGTGTGTATACCACCCGCTTGGATCTGGAGTGGGCCGAGTTCGCGTACGACCCCACAGGCCCGGAGGTTCCCGAGGCCATGAAGGACTACATCTTCGGCAAGTTGATCGACATGCCCCTCTGCGAGCGCAAGCGGTAGGGCGAATGGCAAGGGGCTGGCCATAACAGCCCCGCAGGTGCATATGCACCCGTCGCCTCCTGCAAGGATGGAGGCCACGGCCCACGGACGGGCAACCCTAACAACCGGTCGCGCGTGCGGCCTTCTGGAGTTTGACAATGATCCTTTCCATTAACCCAATCAAGATCGTGCTTGCACCCACGGCTGATCTTGCCGCCACCGTAGATGCTCACGTGACCGTGGAGGCCGAGTATGGCTCCATCGTTGCAACCGGATCTGTGTACACGGCCGCCCACCACCAGAAGGGCATGGAAAACCTGCCTGCGCCATGTGAGGACATGAACATCCCCGTGCTTGAGGACGGCGGAACCGTGCTTGTGTCCCACCTCGATCTTGACACCATCGGCGGGTGCTTGCGTGCGCTGGGCAGCACTCTCGTGAACGATGACACATACGCCAGCTTCTGGAAGCTCGCCGGATTCGTGGACGTGAACGGCCCCCACAAGCTGGCGCAGGCGAATGCAAGCGAGAAGGATCTCTCTCGCCTCTATGCTTTCTGGGCATGGAAGCAGGCGAATGTTGGCCGGACCTCACAGGACGAGTGTACGGACGTGACCGATCTCATCTGGCAGGCCGAGGGCGTTCTGGACCTGATTCTCGATGGTGGTGACTCGAATGACTACGGCAGTGCAACCGAGCTTCTGGCGGCAGGCGCACAGATGCGTGCCGATGAGGCTGCACTCAATCGCAGCACCTTCGTTGAGGCTGGCGACAACGTGATTGTGCGTGTGACCAGCTTCGATCCTGCCGATGGACAGGGCTTCTGCAATCACCTGTATGTAGACACGGACGGCAAGCCCTACGCTGCTGTGGTTGCCTTCGCCAAGTGTGGCGGATCGATCACGATCTCGCTTGCGGATGCACCCGAGGGCGTGTCTTGTCGCGAGGTAATGCAGGACATGTTCGGTCCTGAAGCTGGCGGTCACAATGGCATCGCCGGGTCGCCTCGAAACGAGCGTATGAGCTTGCGCTCTGCACTCAATGTCGCATCTCGACTTGAGAGTCTCCTGGGTTAGCCCAGAAAACCGGTGAGCGCGTGGGCTTGTTTGATAGCTGCTGCCCACGCGCTCATTCGGCCACCCACTATTTTTTCTCCCCAAACCAGCCTTGGGGAGAAAAGTTTTATACCCACATTCATTTGGGTGTAAAAGAAATACATTTCTATTCCTTACTCGCACACTATTATATAAGTGTAGGCAGCAAGCGCGCGTTCCCTGTCTACCCCCCACTGGTGAGGGTGATCACCGGCACGTTGACCTAAGCGTGAGTTTACGGGTACAGGGCGAGACCCGATGAAGTTAGGCAGTCGCACCCCCGATGTATGGCAAGGCAAACTGACTAGCCGAGGCACGTCACGGGAACCAGCGGACCATGGGCTGCTGCTTTCCAAAGGGCGAACCGTCTCGCTGCTGTTTTGCAAACAAGCTGCGCCATGCATCGGGGGTTTTCCTTTTCAATGCATTTTGGGTGTAAAACCTTTCTCCCCATTATGGTGGCTGCAGTCTGGTTTGGGGAGAAAAAAATAACATCTCTAAAGTTTTCAGTTATACTATTATATAATGTAACCAGTCACGGAGAGCATGGACATGAGCAAGCGTAAAGCAAAGAAGCAGGCTCCCAAGAATCGCAGTATGCCTGCGCTTGGAATGATTCTCCGCACCGGCAACCATGCTGGGAAGCACAAGAACAAGCCCATGCGTGGATCTGGAAAAGGATCCGGCAAGGTGGCGCGTGCGCCCAAGCACAAGGGGCGAAGGGACTGGTGAGGATTTTGAGGCAGCTGGACTAACCGATTAGGTTCGACTCCTAATCACCCGGCGGGTGTAGCATGATGGGAATGCATCGGCCAGCAGCGGAAACCCCAGTAGGACCACCCTAATGGTCTGAAGGGTAGTACTGGAAGGGGGAGGTTAGGGCCTCCCCCTCCTCATTCATTTTGCCGCTGGGCATAGGCAGCGGGATATAAATAACGAGGCGTCTATCCACGCCTACAACCGAAACTGATCTCGGAGAGCCTATGTTGGGACTACTAATGATGTAGGGGCGGTTAGCTCAGCGGTAGAGCGCCAGCACACCGGTGGCTTGTGGATGCATACGCAAGCAAACACTTCGGGCCGATCACCCGGAGCAGGTATGACATGCTGGAGGGTCCACAGGACGGCCAACAGGTCCGGAGGTTCAAATCCTCCACCGCCCAGCATCATGTGTTCACTCATATGGAGATATCATGGAGTTTATGATCGTCGGTATCCTTTTCGCCCTTTTGGGATTCAGCCTCGCATTCCCCTTTGCTCTATGGGTGGTAAGTCCGGCACCTTGGGGCAAGAACCCACAACCTCAAAGACGTAAGCGTCCGTACCCCAACCGAAAAGCGTAGGGGTTTTGGGGAGAAAA
>MDSZ01201136.1_pt1 | contig 10551 bp, 12 predicted proteins | sample 811201 | NCBI WGS metagenome assembly MDSZ01 (sample SAMN05326647, study PRJNA326480) | marine metagenome | isolation source: seawater | place: Indian Ocean: North | collected 2010
AAGTTTGCCTGGATATGTCCGAACCTCTGCACATAAAAGAGCGGGATTAGATCATCTAGAAAAAAAAGTTCCTAATTGGATGTGGGTTAAACCAGAACAGGTCGTAAAAGAAACTGAAAAAGCTTCTCTTAATAAAAAAACAGAGGTGGTGCCAGGAAAGATTTATAAAATTACTAGGCCCTTTTTAAGATTTAACACAGCAATAGATATTTGGAAATCAATAACCAAAAGAAATTAATAATCAATTATTGTTTTTATAGCAAAACCTTTTTCTTTGATTAGCTTGCTACCGCCAAGGTCTGGCAGATCAATTATACTTAAAATCAAAATATCTGAATTTTTAACATTAAAGTTTTCTGTAAATAATTCTGCGCATGCTATCGCCGTTCCTCCGGTTGCAACCAAATCGTCAACGATAACAACTTTTTGGTTATTTCCTATAACCGTATTTTTTTGTATTTCTATTGATGTGCTTCCGTATTCAAGATCAAAACTCTTTTTATAAGTTTCATTTGGAAGCTTTCCTGGCTTTCTGGCCAAAACAAAAGGTAAACTTAAATCTCTTGCTATGGTTCCAGCAAAGATAAAACCTCTACTCTCAATACTTGCGACAATTTCAGCACCAAAATCTTGAGCAATTTTTGTTAATTCATCACATGTTTTTACAAATGCTTCAGGAGTCTCAATTAGGCTGGTGATATCTCGAAAAGAAATTCCATCAATAGGAAAATTATCAACTGTTCTAATAAATCTTTTAAGGTTTAAGGGGTCGTTCATTTTAAATATCCTCCCAATTTGGTTTTCGTTTTTCTAGGAATGCATTAATACCTTCTTTTGCATTTTCATTTAATGTATTTTCTGTCATTACCCTTGAAGTATACTCATAGGCATCAAATAAGTTTAGCTCTGACTGTTTGTAGAATGCTTCCTTTCCAATTGAAACTACTGAAGCTGATTTTTTAGAAATTTTTTCTGCTAAATCCATTACTGATTTTGTCAGCTCTTCTCCTGGAACAAAGTCATTAATGAGTGAAATTCTTTTTGCTTCATCAGCATTTATCATGTCACCAGTTAAAAGCATCTTCATAGCATCTTTTTTACTCACATTCCTTGATAGAGCAACCATTGGTGTTGAGCAAAATAGTCCAATATTAACACCGGGTGTAGCAAATTTTGCAGAATCTGAAGAAACAGCTAAATCACAGGAAGCTACTAACTGACAACCAGCTGCTGTTGCAATTCCATTTACTTCTGCGATAACTGGTTTAGTACAATTAACAATCAATTGCATTAAAGAGGAGCAAGTCTTAAATAATTCTAAGTAATAAGATTTACCGCAATCGTCAGCTTTTCTAGCTTCATTAATTTCTTTTAAGTTATGTCCTGAGCAAAACACGTTTCCAGTTGAGGCAATTACAATAACTTTTACTGATTTATCTTTAGATGCTTTAGATATTGCATTTATAAGTTTTTGCATCATCAATTCAGATAAAGCATTCTGATTATCCAAATCATTTAAGGTAAGACGAAGAATGCCAATATCATTATGATCTATTAAAAGGATGTTTTCTGAGCTGTCTTTCATAATTTAATTAAATGTCATATATATTCAATAGTCCAATTTAATTCTCAAGAATTTTCTTAGGGCATTCATTCATAACAAAGATAATACCTGCATTTTTTGCTAGATCTGCAGATTTTTCATCAACTATTCCTTCTTGAGTCCAAATTACCTGGACTCCTATTGCTATTGCATCTTGTGTAATTTCCATTACAAATTCTTGTGCACGAAATATATCTACCATATCAATTTTCTTTTTAATCTCTTGAATATTTGAGTAACAATCTACACCTAAAATTTTATTATTAGCCTCATTAGGGTTTATTGGAAAAATCTCATACCCTTTATTAATTAGAAATTTCATTACTTTATAACTGTCTTTCTCAGGATTTGAGCTTGCACCTACTATGGCAATTGTTTTTATATTTTTAAGTAAGTTCTTAAGGGATTCTTTTGTACTATTCACTTTAAGCTTTATAACTTATACATGTCCAATATGGAGTTTTATTCGAAAATGTTATTTTATGAAAGCCAGAATTTTTAAGCATATTTGTAATATCTTTTTTACTAAATCTTTGTTCAAGTTTGGTTCCAAATCTATCAAGAGCATCATTATTCATTATATAAAAAGATTTATTTCTATAATCTGAAAGAGGAAAATTCTCAACGTTTATTCCTAAAATTTCTAACAACCTTGAAAATCTTGCAAGAGGATAATAAATTGTAATTGCTATTATGCTGCATATAATTTTTTTAATGCTTGGTGGAAGCTTCGATGTCACATTTAATCTAAGGAGATCTGTCAATTTCCATATTAGTTTAAATAAAGCAGGCTTATCTTCAAAGTCATAATATAAATATAGTAAAAATGGTGCGCCCTTTTTTAACTTTCTTGCACAATCTTTAATTGCTTTTTGTGTATCCGGGATATGGTGAAGAACTCCTAAACTATATCCAAAATCTTGCGACTCATTCTCTAAAGAACATTCATCAACAGTTTCCTTATAAAAAAATGCATTTTCATATTTTTTTAAGTTGCTTTCTGCCACATATATTGCATTACTTGGATCAATGCAATTTAATCTCCCTACTTTTGGTATTACAAACTGCGCCCATCTACCAGAACCACATCCCATATCAAAGCCTTCAGAATCCTCGGAAATATTTTCCCATGGGAAAATATTAAAATATTGATCCCATGTTTCTTTTAAGACATTTAGGTCATATGAATCAAACTGAAATTCTTCCCACTCTGTTCCAAAATCATTTACAACATCCCAATCTACATTTTCTTTCTTTGAATCACTTACTTTTTTATTCATTTAATTTTTTCCAGTGGTATTCTATTTTTTTAGTCTCGCTATGAGTGTTATTGAATTATTCTTATTTAAAATAGATGGTATTGTAATCCTAAAAAAATCAACAAGCATAGATTTTATATAGTTTCCATTAGAAAAATTTGATGAAATTTTTTTATACTCAGGTTCTATGTAATACTCCTCTATCATAAGTCCATGCTTCTCTAAAAAAAGCTCTATAGATTTTTTGTTAAATAAAAATAATCTATTAGGCACAAAAAATAATGAACCTAAAAATCTGTTTGGTAAAAAATATCCAATGACTCTTGCATACCATACATAAAGACTATTTATATTGGGAGTTCTAATTAATACAATACCGTTTTCAATTAAATTATCTTTAATAAGTTTTGATAGTAAATTATTTATATCTTCAATATGCGCAACACTATCTATAAAACTTATGCAGTCGAATTTTTTAGTTTCTAAAAAATCTCTATTTGTAGAAAAATTACTCATTGATGATTTTGATTCTGCTATTGATATTGAATATTCGCTTACATCTATTCCTACATTATTTTTGAAGCTTTCTTTTTCTAAATTAAGTAAAAATGTGCCTATTCCACATCCGTAATCTAATACTGATCCAGTTTTTAGATATTTTTTTAAAAAAGGTATTACTTTTTGATGCATTTTTGTTTGTTCGTTTACTAATTCTTCATAATAATTTTTAAAGTATTCTGGTGTATATAATTTATTTGTATTTATTTTTGGTACTGAAAAAATACAAGAATTTTTACAAATATATGTATCTGTCGTTTTAAATGAAAATCTTTTTTTTAAAGTTTGTTGGCCACAGCACATACAAACTTCTTTATAAAAATCTGACATATTGTAAAATCCTATTATCTTAATCATTTTAACAGAGTTTATATTTAAGAGTGTTTAACTCATGAGAATTCTAATAAACAACAGAATAGATCTAATATTCTTAATTTGTCTCAAGTTATCATTTTGCTATCTTGCTTATATTCTCTTCACAAATTCACTTGGTATTAATATTTTTAAGTATCCTGATATGGAAGCATATAAGGACTGTATAGGTACCGGAGAGATTATGGTGAATGTCCTTTATAGCGAGCTCTTATGTACATTTGGGCTTAATAATGAAGATGCGATTTCAAGTTTTGAACTTATCTTTTTAGCATGTTCGATAAATATTTTTGGAATATGTGCATACTATCTTTTGTTTAAAGATTTTCTAGACAGAAAAGGTCAAATTCTATTTATATTACTTTTATCATTTCACCCATACTTGGCAATATATTTTCCAAGATTCTTTACTGACCTTTTTGGTCCATTGGGGATACTCCTGATATGTTATTACGCAGTAAAAAGGATTGAATTAAATATTATTTTTATAATTTTGTCACTAATTTTAATAAATTTAAGAGCATCATTAATGCCTCCTTTATTCTTTTATGCTTTCTATATATTTTTAAGGCATTTTAGAAAAACAAATAAGGTGAACTTATCATCTTTATTGCTAATGATATTAATAATAGTAAATTTTTTCCTATACAAAGGTTTTTCAGATACGTTCATACAAAATAATAATTTTTATGACAATAAATTATTTAATATTATTTTTTTACTTGGCTTTAGAGAAGGTGCTGCTAATGAAGGATTCATGAATATATTCTTTTACGGAGGTTTAAATGGCTACTTACAGTTTGTAATTTCTATTATGTTGTTGATTATGCATTCTATTGGAATATATGGGCTTTTAAAATTTGCTTTTACAAAAAATTTATATGAACTCACTTCAGTTTTAACAGTTTTAATTGTTCCATTAATCGCAATAAGTCACATGAGATATCTATTACCAATCATACCTTTATTACTATTCTCCTTTAGCTGGTATTTATTTAGGAAAAATTAGCTTGTCTACATTTATAAAATACTATACCTATATTTCATTATTTTATATTTTGGAAATGGTATTATTTTTTTTATTAAAAGATATTTTAATAAATTTCATATTATTAAATTTTATAATTCGGTTTATTTTTGTCACGCTGACTTCTTATATTTTAAAAAATAATGTCTTTAAAGGCGGAAGATATTTTTATACTATCTTCTATTTTGTTGCATTCTTAAATCCAATTGGATCTTCATTTTTCTTATATCTGTTAACTAATTTTGTTTTAGAGAGTTTAATAATAGGAAAATTTATATCTGATGTAATTGTTTCTCTTTTATCTTTTTTAATTATTAGTTTTTTAAATAAAAATAACTAATTTATTTATTAATTTTTGATTCTAGTATCGTTATCTTTCTGGTTAATTTTGTTATACGTGAGTTAACTTCATCAAACCTATTAAGTGTAATTATGATAGTTAAGAATATTGTGACTAAGCCAAAATATAGATATAACAATGTTGCATTTTCGACACCAATGAATAAAGCTATGCTATTAACATATTCAGCGCTTAGTAAACTTATAAATCCAAACATTGAGCCAACTACGAGAAACAATCTTGCAAAAATACTTGAAAAAGGCCTCAATAGGCCATAAAAAAATAAAAGTACAAATATAGTTAAAAATAGGTACTTTACAATCATAACAATTTAATAATAATTATTTCATTTCCATAATTTAAGTAAATCTTCAATTATCAATAATCCATTCAATAATTTCTGACCTTTCTTAATTGAATAACTAGTATACTTTATATCCGTCGACATCTCTTTATAATCTATTTTCTTCTTTGCTACTTGCGTTATAAGCTCTGATTCATAAGAGTAAGATGAAAACTGTAGTTCTAGTTCTTTAATAGTACTAACTTTATATGCCTTTAATCCGTTATGTGCATCAGAAAGAGTTACGCCAGTTACTAGATCTGTAATTTTAGCAATCAATTTGAGAACAATTCTTTTTACCTTTGGTATATTTTTTGAGTGCTTTGGAAATCTTGTTCCAAAAATAATACCTTCGTCACATATCAATATTTCTTTTGCCATTGCAACAGCATCATCAACAAGATGCTGACCATCAGCATCAAAAGTAATAACAGCCTTAGCATCAGGAATATCTGAAACATAATCAAATCCAGTTTGAACAGCTGCCCCGACTCCTAAATTAATTTCATGGCTCAATATTTTAATATCTAAATCATTTATTATTTCTAAAGTTTTGTCATTTGAGCCATCATTTATAACAATTACATTTGAAAAATTTTTTAGTAAATTATTTATAATATCTTTTATTACATTTTGTTCATTAAAAGCAGGAACTATCACATAGATATCTTTAAATTTCATAATTATTGATTTTCAAGCCAAGATTGAAACATTAATATAGGCCACAAAAAAGTTATGTTATTTTTTTTGCCAAATAAATGCTCTTTCCATTTATTACAAACTATTTCTTCATCAAAGAAACCTTCGGATTTTAGTCTATCTTTGTTTAATAGTTCCTCACACCACTCACTTAAAGGTCCTCTGATCCATTCATGAATAGGAACACTAAAGCCCATTTTTTCTCTTTTTGTAAGTGATTCAGGAAGAAAATCTTTTAAAATTTGTTGCAAAGGCCATTTAGACTCTCCTTCTTTTACTTTATATGAAATTGGAAGCCTCCAAGCAAACTCTACAATATTATGATCCAAAAAGGGTACTCTTGTTTCTAATGATGTTCGCATAGCAGCTCTATCAACTTTTGTTAATATATCATCTGGTAAATAATTAATCGTATCTGTTGCCATCATTTTTTCTATATTAGAAATATCACCAAAACTAGGCTTTAAATCATCAAGCTTCGTTTCTTTTAAATATCCGTCATGAATAACGTCTTCTGAGAAAGGTATTTGAGTAATTACATGTAAATAAAGTTTGTCTATTGTTTCACTATTAATTAAATTTGTTCCAGAAATTATTCTTTTTGATAAATTAGTTAAAGTTTTAGATTTGTACCTTGAATATATAGATTTCTCTTGAAGAGGATATGTAAGTATTTTGGAAATAAGATTTCTAGTTGATAATGGAAAGTAATTAATTTTTTTCCAAATGTTATCAATATGATTATATCTACTATATCCTCCAAATAATTCATCACCCCCATCTCCTGATAGGGCTACAGTAACATCATTATTTGCTAGCCTAGAAACGATAAAATTAGGTATTTGGGTTGAATCTGCAAACGGCTCACAATATATCGAATGCATATCTGGAATAACTTTTATAGCATCATTTGCATTAATATATAATTCAGTATGATCTGTACCCAAGTGATTAGCGATTGACTTGGCATATTTAGCTTCATCAAAGCCTTTTTCATTAAATCCAATTGTAAAAGTTTTAACTGGTATATCTGCTTGTTCTTGCATTATTGATACAACAGTAGAAGAGTCTATACCGCCTGATAAAAAGGCTCCGAGAGGCACGTCAGAAATCATTTGAGATTTTATGGTATGTCTTAATAAGTTTTTTAAATCTTTAACTGCTTCTTTTGGAGTTCCTTTGTATTCTTCAAACGATCCTTTTTTTATAATTTCACTAGCTTCCCAATAATTAACTGTCTTTGTCATCTTATTTGTTAAAGAAACTTGTAAAAACTGTCCAGGCTCAAGGGAAAATATATTTTTATAAATGGAATATGGATTTGGAACATAGGCATGCTTTAGAAATAATGATAAAGAACCTCTGTCAACTCTTAGGTCAATATCAGGAAAGGATTTTAGTGCTTTAAGCTCGGATCCAAATAAGAATACTCTTCCATTAGCAATATTTTGCCACCCATAATACATTGGTTTTTCTCCAAGCCTATCTCTAGCTAAGGTTAAGATTTTATTTTTTTTGTCCCATAATGAAAATGCAAACATTCCAACAAATTTTTCAAGCGATTCTTGTATACCAAAAGTTTCAAATGCACTTAAAATAGTTTCTGTATCAGAATGGCCTCTCCAAGAAATGTTTCCATTATTCTTTTCTATATCGGATCTAATTTGTAGATGATTGTATATTTCTCCATTAAAAGCTATGACATACCTGCCATTTGATGATTCCATAGGCTGATGACCTGCATCACTTAAATCAAGAATTGATAGTCGCCTATGTCCAAGAGCAATCCCCTCGGAAGGATTATTCCAGCAACCGGAGTCATTTGGACCTCTATGTTTAATTGAGTCAGTCATCTTTTTAGTAACTAAATCAAAATTCACCGATGAAGATGATTTAGAATCCATAAGAAATCCTGCAACACCACACATTATTTCAAAGCCTTTTTATAAATATCTATATATGATTCAACCATTTTTTTAGTACTGTATTTTTCATTAACAGTTTTTAAAGCTTCTTTTGATAACTTTTCTGAAAGCGGTTTATTTTCCATAATCTCTATCATGGTGTTTATTATTTCATTTTTATCTTTTGGTTTGAAAAGTAATCCAGTTATTTTATTTTTTATAATTTCAGAGTTTCCGCCTACATTAGTTGCAATTGTGGGAAGTCCTGAAGCCATTGCCTCCAAAATAGCATTTGAAAAACCCTCTGTATGAGAAGCACAAATGTAGCCATCCATGGATAAAAGAATTTCTGGAATATCTTCTCTAAATCCTAAAAATTTAATTCTATCTTGTAAGCCATATTTAAACACCAAAGTCTTAAGCTCATCTAAACTACCAATATCTTTACCAACTAAAAATAACTTTGCTTGATATTTAGAATCTAAGTTCTTAAAAGAAGTTATTAAATCTTTATGGCCCTTTATGTTAGAAAAGTTTGCAACTTTTACCCAAGCAAATTCAGATTCTAATAATCCAAACTGCGATCTAATATAATTTCTATCATAATTTTTAATACGAAATTTTTCTAAATTTATGCCATTTCGAATGCATATTACCTTGTTTGGGTTAACAGAATCTAAGGTAAGCATTTCATCAATTATAGCTTCAGCATTAACAACTATTTTATCTGACAAAAAATTGCTAATCTTGTCAAAAATTCTCCACTTTTTTTTTAAATAATTTAGTTTTATAAGTCCTCTTCTACTTGTTATTATGTAATTTGCTCCTGAAATTATTCCAGCTATTGATCCCACAAAATTTGAAAAAGGTAAAAAAGTGTGGACTATTACATTTTTTTTTGAATGTATTGTCTTGCATAAAAATAAAAATCCTTTAATGAATGATTTAATATTTCTAGTTGATTTAAAGCCGCCTTCAACAATTTCTATATTTTGATTTTTTGCTTGTTTTGTTAAAGTGCCTCCACTTCTAAGAGGAAAAATTGAAACTTTTATGTTTTCCTTTTTTAATCCACTTGCTAACTTAATAGCCTGAGCTTCTGCCCCCCCTCCATCAAGAGAATCAATTACAATAATTATATTAGACTCATCAAGAGGATTTTTTAAAGACAAATTCATTGCAGCCTATACCACCTCCGCAAGTCTTTAACTTTTTGAGTTCAAAACCTCTTTGAGCAAAAAAATCAAAAATTTCCTCAGGTTTTGCTACTTCAAATGGCAGCCCACCAACCCAATCTATCACATCTGTGAATGCTGACATGCCTCTTGCTTCGACTTGTGCATAATTCCTCCAAGTTGAGAATAGTTTACCTTCTTTAATTAAATCTCTTAAAGTATTTCTCCACCAAAGCTTTATTAACATTGGCATCCAAATTATCCACTTTAGTCCATTAGGAAAAGCATTATAAAGTTTCTTTATTGTGAGCCACCTTTTACTTTTTCCACCCTGATCATTGTAAATTGATAGATAAAACTGGCCGCCATTTTTTACGCATTGTGATGAATTATTAATTGCATTCCACATATCACCTGTATGATGAAGGACGCCCCATGAGTACACAATATCAAACTCACCAAGACTTTTAATGTAATCCTTATCTAGCGCATTTCCAGATTCTATTATCCAATTGTTATCTTCTGGAAAAAATCTTTTTTTAAGCTCGCTCGTGCATGAAACAGAATGTGGATCATAATCAAAAGAATGAACCTTAGCACCTAGACGTCTAGCAGCAAGACTATATAAACCACTTCCTGAGCCAATATCTAAAAAGGTTTTATCTTCAAGGGTGTCTGCCTCTAACAATCTAAGTAAAGACTCTTCAGCAAGTTTTAATCTATCATCATCCATCAATTGAATAAATTGCTTCCAATTTTTTCCAAATTCGAATCTGCTACCTTTATTTACTTCTGTTTTAAAAGTCATAGATAATAATTATTAATGGTTTTTTTTTAAAAAATTATAAACTAAAAATTATATTATTTCTCAATTACAAGAAAATCATCATTCCCACTCAATAGTTGCAGGTGGTTTGCTTGATATGTCATATACCACTCTACTTACTTCTTCAATTTCATTAACAATTCTATTTGAGACATGCTCCAAAAATTTATAAGGAAGATGAGCCCATCTTGCAGTCATAAAATCTACCGTTTCAACTGCCCTTAACCCAACCACTTCAGCATACCTTCTTTCATCTCCAACTACGCCAACAGAATTTACTGGCAAGAGGACTGCAAATGCTTGACTCACTTTGTCATATAAATCAGCTTTAATAAGCTCCTCTATAAAGATATGATCAGCCTCTTGAAGAACTTTTGTTTTTTCTTTTGTCACTTCTCCTATTATTCTTACACCCAACCCTGGCCCAGGAAAAGGATGTCTTTCT
>MDSZ01206694.1_pt1 | contig 10551 bp, 15 predicted proteins | sample 811201 | NCBI WGS metagenome assembly MDSZ01 (sample SAMN05326647, study PRJNA326480) | marine metagenome | isolation source: seawater | place: Indian Ocean: North | collected 2010
GAGCCGCTGAGGTGCAATCTCGCACAGGGTCGCGTTCTGTGAGGCCCACCGCCTCGATGATCCGATTAACAGGCCAACGCTCAAAAGGAAGCGTGATTCAGCAAACATGCTGATCTTTGTTAGACTTAACCGCCATCGGGTGTGGGGGGACGGTGAGCTTCCGGGCATACAATCAGATTGCATGCAGGGGCCCCGGAGAATCGGCTCACCGCCTTGGGGCCAGCCTCTAGGGGCCTAAATCATCTAAGGGAATACGCGTAGAAGTCGTTCGTCGATATTGGCCCAGGCCGACCTGCTGATGGCGGTCAATGGATATCCCGACCGCGTCGCGGTCCGCTCTGTCGGGGCCGATCGTCGAGCAAGCTCAGCATAGCCCGGCCGAAGCAAGCCAATTGATCCGCGGTAGTCTTGGGAGTTGGTAGCGGAGAAGGTTCTCGAACCCGACACGCGGATTATGATTTCTCGTGCCTCGCTGAATTCCCACGAGGATTCAGTAAACCACGGTTCCTACACGCCTCCTTTTACGGATAGCGCCTAGCGACCTGTAAACCGCCTAATCGCTAATGCTGGGTATCGAGCCGGCCGTTACCTTGCGCGCGAAGGGAGCCTATGAAAACGATGGTCTCGCTGGGTAAGCTTGATGAAAGGATGAGTGAATGGCCAAGTTCGTCGTAGAACTGACCGAGGGCAAATTTGGTGTTTCTTTAGAGGGATCGCCTGGTGAAGATTTGTCGGCAGATCAGGTCTTGGCCTACTCGATGACGCAGGTCGGCCACTCCCTTGCACGAATAGCGGACCAGCTTGAAAGTTCCTCTGAGAACTTCCTCCTCAACCCCGATGCGACCGGCGAAAGCGTCCAATAAAGGGATGCGGCTCAATCTTCCATGGTCGGTTCGAGGCAGAGTACATCTTGGCCAATTGCCGGACGCCTCGCTTTCGACCCTGAAGCGGCTGTCGACTGACGACTTAACCTCTTGGACCGCGGGATGGAGACAGGGGACGGACCTACGTATGCGCGGCGAGATGGAATTGCGGCGTAGAGAAGGATTCACGGCACGACTGGCGCTCGTCATCGCGTTCCTGTCGTTGATGGTCAGCATAGCGAACGCTGCAATCAAAGCGTCATGAGCCGCCGATACAAGTCAGTCCGCCCCGCCGCATCGATCCCTTCCGACTGGATCCCCCACGACGGGTCCCCCTGCCCGGTCGATCCGGCCTCATACCCCGGCGTGCTATTCCGCGCCGGCACCCGCTTCCAAGCAGGCAAACGACGCGCGGAAGAATGGCAACAGTTCTCGAGCGGGGATCTCTGGGATTGGGCCGGACGCGCGCCCGATGGGTTCGACATTATCGCTTACAAGCCGGAGAGCGAGTTCGTCGAAATCCCGCGCGGCGGCAGCGTGCTATGAGATTGAAAGTCGAATTCGCCTTGATTGCTCTAGTGATTGCCCTGCCCGCCCTGGCCTGGCTGATCGGATAGGCTGATCAGTTCTGCTTGCTCCAGTGCAGCGGGCTTTCCCCGGTGCCAGGATTCGCTGTCATTGCGCTTCTCGTCGCCAGGTCGGATTTGGCCAGCAACTGCTCGAGATCGATGGGTTCGGTCGCCTCGATTGCAAACCGGCGCCCCCCGACGCGAACGACCCGTCCTTGGATCGTCAACCCGCGATGCACGACCTCGATCGTCTCGCCAATCGAAGGCACCCGGTCGGCGCGCAGCTGCAACCCGCCGATTGCCGCGTTGAGAATATGCACCTGCGTCCAGTCACCATCACCGGGAGGCGTCCGCATGCTCGCCGATAGCGACACCAACTTTCGGTCCGGTCGGGAGGTCTTGAGCGCTTTTTTCTTCCAGGGCCATTGCATGCTGCGCGGGCTAGGCGGTCCCATCGCCACGCACCAACAACATATGTTAGTGTCCGGGGATTGTAAGTGAATCCCGATTATTGCGGCCCGCTATCCGCCTGCTACCAACGCCTGATCGGGGGCAGCGAAAACTTTGACCATCACCTATCACGAACTCGACGGCGTTCCGATGCTGATCGAGCACTACACCGGATCCTGCTGGATCTGGTTCGATGGCAAGTGGGGGGACGGCGCAGACCAGAAGGATGATTTCATTGCCAATCGGAAACCACTCTCGCGCGAAGAGTTCGTGAAAAACAATCTGCGCGCCGCTACCGCAGCACTGGACTTGCCGCTGGGTTGAAGTAAGGCGCGCGAAACAGGCGACCCTGGAAAGCAGTCTTCTGCTTTCTAACCGGACCCCGTCCATCTCCCTACGAGATGGGCGGGGTTTTCAGTGAAACCTGTTGCGGCGAGGCCGTTGCTTTCGCCGTTTCCTCTTCGACCAGTGGGCGTACAGTCCAGTCAGCGCGGCGAGCACCAGAACGGCAATGATGGCGTAGGCGATAAGTGTTCGAAGTTCCACGGAGGGCCCCTTAGCGACATCGGGAATTAACCACGTATCACGAAGCAGCCCGCATGACACGCGTTCTCAATTGGCCGAATTAACCCGGGTTTCTGCAGGTCGGCGGTTCCTCGGTCTCGAGATAGTAATCCGATAGCCACGCCAGCTTGTCGCCCATCGCGCAGGCGACATCGATCATTTCGTTGAGCAGCTGGCCCACCTGCCGGTCGGACAGGCACGGTTGGCCATCGCACACCGCTTCTCCGGCAGGCGCCACCGGGAAAGCCACCCGCTCGAACCGGACGGGATCCGGCGCCGACTTTACCTTATCGCCCCCGCAACCGATCAGCAGCAGCGCGAGAAACGGGCCCAGCAGGAGCGCGGGCAGCTTCGGGGTTGGCATCTTCGGCCTCCTTCATGTCGTCAATGGTGTTGTCGCTATCGGCTTCACGTGCCTGACGACGCTCTTCTTCGCCGCGGTTGGCGCGCCGTTCCCCCTCGAGCACGTCGTTCACCTGCTCGAGCTGACGCTCGTTGTCGGCTTTCTCGATCGCGGCCCGGTCGTCGAAATGGTCCCAGATCACGAAGGCGGCCACCGCTGCCACCACCCCGCCCGCGACCAGTCCCGCTTTCGCCAGGCGGCGGGCATGCGGGCCGGTCAGCGCAGGATTGCGCGCGATCAGCCATCCGGCGATTGTCCCGATCATTCGAACGCCCCCACCGCTACCGCGATTCCCAGCGCGAACATCACCACGCCGAAGAGCAACATCGCCCTGCCCGCGTATCGCGCAACGATCCCGCTCCAGATCATCTCGCCCATTCGTTCGCCGATCACTGTTCTTCTCCCACGGGCTCGGTCACGGGTTCGGGTGTGCGGATTCCCAGCGCGATCTTCTCGATCTTGGAGAACACTTCGCGCAGCGACAGGAAGGCTGCTGCCAGCGCGCCGCCGTCCACCGCGGACAGCCTGCCATCCCATACCACCGAAACGATCAGCCAGGCGACGATGCCGCCGCCCAGCAGCGCGAGCATGACGATCGCGGCGAAGCGCTGCCAATCGTGGTTCATGACCCGCTCCGGTAAAGCTTCGCCTCGCTGGCGCGCCGGCGCACCAGCCCGTTGAGCACGCGCCCGCCCGCCTTGTTCCATCGCTTGAACTCGGCCGCAGCGCCCTCGTGGTCACCTGCCTTGTGTTTCTTCGTCAGCGTGGCCCGGCCGATCGCGCCTGTGTTGTAGTGGAAGCTGACCATCGCATCGAACTGCGCCTGGCTGGTCGGCGCGTCATCGATCGCGCGCGCGACGCCGTTCGCATAGCGCGCGAGGTCCGACACGAGCCGTTCGTCGCATTGTTGCTGCGTCCAGACCGTGCCCTCACGCACATATCCGTGCAGCCCGTCGCGCGTGGCGCCCCAGCCAATCGTCCAGGGCTCCCCGCCCGTCGCCGGATCGGGATAGGCTTCGATCAACCCGTCCGTGCGCAGCCGCGCGCAGCCTTCGAACTGCTTGATGAGGTTGATACCATCGTCGCCCACCTCGTCGGGCCCGCCAGGCTCCGAAACCGGAATGGCCGGCATGACGTTGCGCGGCACGCCCGCCAGGTCGAGAACGGCGTGGATCTTGTTGATGTCGTCGAGCACCAGCACGCCGTCTTCATCCACAGCCCGCGCTGCGTCGAAATACTGCTTTCGGGGATCGGTCATAGATACCACCATGCGGAAAAGGCCGCCCAGGCGGCGAGAAAGGCCCAGTAGGACCACAGGAACGGCTTGGAATACGCGCGCCCTTCCTTGAGCGCGGCCAGCCACACGAACAGCGATTTGCCGATGATCATGAAGACGGTGCCGATCCAGTAGATCGGGCTGTGGGTGGCGAAACTCTCGCCCCCGATCAGGATTTGCTGGATGCGTCCGCCAAGCTGCATCATGAACCCGGCCGAGACGAGATCCATGCCGATCGCCATGCACAGCGCGGCATTGTAGAACGAAGGCGGATATCGGTGCCGCCACCCATGCCGGAACCACCCGATCACGATGAATGCACTGCCGATCAATAGCCACCCGAAGGCCAGAAGGATCATTCGCCCTTACCCTTTGTGAGAGAGGCGATTGCGCGACCCGCCCCCGTTGAAAATTCGTCCGCGGTTTCACGGGCTTCGGCTGCCAGCAGGCTGTGTGCGCGCAGCTCCCGCTCAATCCCGCCGCGGAACACGGGGCGATAGACCGCTTTCAGCGCGGCAGTGACGTCGCGCAGGTTCATTCCAGCCTCGCAATGTCGGCTTCGATGCGGGCGGTGGTCGCGATCAGACCCTGCAATGCGTTGTGGTTGTCGCGGGCATCGATGCCGGCAGCCCGGGCAGTGTCGTTCAGCGCCGCGATCGTCTCGCGCAGCGTCACCATGACCTCGACCACCTTCGCCAGCTTCGAAAAGGCCCACAGCAGCGCCGAGATCAGGATGACGATGACGGCCAGCATCACCAGCATGATCGCCCGCCAGTCATTCAGCGTCGCCATCACCCGGCCCGTCTCGTTCACGTCCAGCGGCGACGGGACCGATGCCGACAACATGAACCATGCCGGCACCAGTATGGCGATGCGCAGGATCCTCACAGCATCACCTCCGCTTTGCAGGGGCCGCGTAAACGGCACCCGGCATCTTGCCGCCACATCGCCATGTCGCGTTACTCGGCGGGGGCTTCCGGACCCTCGCCATTGCTTTCTGCGGGTTCGTCGGGTTGCGGGTTCAGCTTGCGGTTGATCGCCGCGGCGCGTGTCTGTTCCACGGTGCCCGGCAGCACATCGATACAGCGCACGATTGCGCCCAGCAGCTGCTGCAGTTCGGGCGAAGCAATCGTCGGCTCTTCGATCGCCTGCTGAACCTGCGCTTTCACCTCCTGCGTGAGGACTGATTGAACGAGCTGGTCGAGCGGCTGCATGGCTTCAGCCACTTCGGCCTCCGCCTCTTCCCTGCGCGCCTGGTCATACGCTTCCACTTCGGCCCGCATCGCTGCGATTTCCTCGGGCGATTTCTTCGTCTTGGTCATTCCGGTTTCCTTTCATTGAATGACAGCACACCGCTGCCCTCCCGCCGTTCGCGGGAAGGTTCCGGTAATCCAGGTTGTCTTTTGATTGGCTCGGAGGCTCAGAAGCCGGTGACGTCGATCGCCATCACGCGGCCGTTATAATTGTTGCCCATCAGGTAGGTGAAACCGGGGATTTCCCGGATCCGGAAGCCATTGCTCTCCGCCTTAATCCCGCTCGCTGCGCCATTGGGATCAGGCACCCACTTGTTCGTATCGACGTTGAATGTCGGCGGGCTGCCATTGACTGTCGCAACCTGGCGGAATGACGGGCTGATGATAAATGCGAACGTGCGGCCTGTCGGCAGGGCCACCAGTGTATTCATCCCTGCATTCATCGCGACGATCGGCGTGACGCTGTAGAGGCGCAGAACTTTGCCCGCGCCTATGATGGTGGAGAATGCCACCTTCCCGTTCTTGTAGGTTTCCAATCCTCCGCCCGTTGATGACGGGCTCTGCGTATCGAAGCGCCGGAAGGCGTACCAGGTCACCGCCGCAGCCGCTTCGGTTACGATCGCGCGCGTGCTGGTATCGACCTTGCCGATGCTGACGGCTTGCGTCGTACATCGCACCGCGATGATGTCTCCTGCGTCGATAGTGCCAGGCAGAACCTGGTATTTGGCTGCGGCCCCGAAATGCCCCGGTGGCCAGTTCAGCGACGTGTTCACCTGTCCGCTCGCAACGAGATAATAATTGATCTCGCTGGCATCGACCTGCAGCCGGCCGTCATCGGTGTAAGCCTCGAACATCAGTAGATCAGTATGTCCACGTCGCCGCGGAAATTGGTCGCACCGCTTGGTTTCGACCAGGCAACGGTGTTTCCCGAAACAGTGACGATCGGCGCATAATTCGTCCCCTCGGCGGTACCGATCGCCAGAAGCGTGGATCCGGGAGGCACAGCCACCGTCGTGCTTCCATTAGCAGTCACGTTCGCGACGCGGCTGACCGCCTTGGGCAGCCAGGTCGATGTATCCACGATCACACCTCCAGCGGCGGACAGCGATTGCAATCCCGCTGGCATTTACCACACCCCCATGCGAACGCGCAGGTTTCCGCTGGCGTCGTAGATGCGCCAATTGCCGTTCGAATATTCCGTGCGAGCACCACCACCCGGTTTCTCGATGGAGAAGTTGTCGGCATGGATCACGAAATTGCCCTGGCTCCCGTCGTCGTTTGCTTCCCACCCGGTGATCCGACCGTTCACATCGATGCGAACACCTGCTTTCGCGAACAGCGCATCGAGATCGCCGTTGATGCCCGAGATCGCGGTGGCATAGCTCGTGATGCTCGAGCCGTGGGAGCTCACAGTGCTTTGCAGGCTCGCGATCGTCGTCGCCTGCGTGGCGAGAACAGAGGCATTGGTGGCAATATCTGCTTTCATGCCCGGGAGGGCGGTGCCTACCTCAATTTCCTGCTCAGTCGCGGGCCGGATCAGTGCCTTGCGGAACTCGATATCGTTGACGGCTCCAACCCCTCCCGATGCGGCCACCCAATGCGAGAAGAGATATTGTTCGAAGCTAATCGCGTCAGGTTCGGTGACTTGAACAAGCTTGCGGAAGGAATACTGCCGCCCATAGACGGGGCTGGGGACCGTCGCGTGCAACTCTAGTTTGTGGTCCTGAAACTGCGTCCCGTTCGAACGGTAAGCTCGCATAAGGTAGGCGGCGCCCGCGAAAGTCCCTACTCGGGCAATCGCATCGACCTCCAGCACGTACCATTGGTTTGTGCTGATCGTTGCTTGGTTCTTAAACCCGTTGGAATAAATATAGTTGCTCTCGCCCACGATGCCGGGGAACCTGATCGCGTACCCGCCCAGAGGATCAGTCACGCGATAGGGCGAGGCATTGCCCGCGCGAGCATTATACCCCCCCGGCAGAGCGCCGACCGTGGCGCTTGGGTAATCATCAAAGCCGGGGTTCTGGTTGAGCGCGCCCTGTCCGATGCTCGCCGAGAGTATCGCGCTTTGCTGCGCCGCCGCTGCCTGGGCCGTAGCCACCGCCGCCTGCGAAGTAGCAATACCCGCTTGCGCCTCTGCCGCATAGGCACCCGACATATCGATAAGCTCAAGGGCCGAACAGCGAACGTTTCCGTTAATTGTCGGATAGTTGAGTATGATCTCGGGAGCGATGAACTCTTTGCTCTGGCCCGCCCATCCGGTGAAAGTGTGCTCGATCCATGTCCAGCTTGTCCCTACGGTCGTGTCATAAGGAAGGAAGCCGGTCCTAGGGGCGCGGGAGGTGGATTGGGGGAACTCGCAAAGCCGTAGAGTGACCGCGCGAGTGCCACTTTCCGAGCGGACCCGTGCCCTTATTTTCCATGCCGAGTTGTTGTGGGGGCGAGCGTGTCTGGCGGTCAATGCCCCCCAAGCCGCAGTATTGATGTTCCTAGCAACCCGAACGTCGCTCTCGGTAACAAACTCTGTGTTCTGTGGAACTTGGGCGCTACTATCGCCAGTGAAGAACGTCGCATCCGCCTCAAAGGTGGTGGGCATCATTTCCGTGGCTCGGGCCTTGGCCTCGTCACGATAGCTGGCCGACAAGGTTGCCGACGAACTGGCAGCGGCAGCCTGCTGGCTGGCAGTGGTGGCGCTGGCCTGCGCCGCTGTAGCCGAGTTGCCTGCCGCTGTCTGCGATGCCTGTGCGGCACTTGCCGAGGTGCTGGCCTCGCCCGCCTTGGCCGTGGCTGTCGTAGCGCTGGTTGCTGCTGCGATAGCGGACGCCGCTGCGGCCTCTTCCGAATTGATCTCCTCGTACTCGAGCGCGAAAAGCTCTTGGATCGCGACGCCGCCAGTGTTCGCGACGATTGCAAGGCAGGCAAACCCGCTCTTTGGTGCGGTTAGCTTCGCCTCAAACCAGGTCGGTTCGCCGCCCGCAGGAACGGTTACAGAACCCGCGTTAACGTAGGTTCGGTTCCCGTAATTCTGATCGTCGTACACCTCCAACCGGAAATAGAGGTTGGTGGGCGTACCCGAGTGGTGCTTGGCCCGCACACGCCCACGGATAACATCACCGCTTTTGATCGGGCGCGGCTTCTTGATCGCGATATAGCTGTAGCCGGATTGATCGTTTGTTCTTGCAACCGGCCCGAGCGCCGTCGTCACGAAATCGAAGCGATACGGGATTTGCGCGCCGCCATCGCCCTTGAAATACTGCGCGCCACGAGCAAAGTCAGTCGGGTAGGTGTCCGTGGCAGACTTAGCCGCATCACTCGCGTAAGTCGCGGTGACCCCCGCCTGCGTGGTCGCGGTCGCCGCGCTACCGCTGGCGCTGGTGGCGCTGTTCGCAGCATTGGTTGCCGAGGTGCTTGCCTCGCCCGCTTTCGTCGTCGCGGTGGCCGCGCTGCTCTGCGCTTGCGATGCACTGGTGCTGGCCTCGCCTGCTTTGGTGCTCGCCGTGGTCGCGCTACTCGCGGCGGCATCTGCGCTATCCTCCGCATCATCCCGGAAGCCTGCGGCCAATGTAGCGAAGGACGAAGCCGAGGTTGCCGAGCCAGCAGCATCACTGGCGCTTGTCGCTGCTTGTCCAGCCGATGCGCTCGCCTCGCCCGCCTTCGTGGTGGCGGTGTTGGCGCTTGTCGATGCGCTCGACGCGCTACTGGCCGCCGCCCCGGCACTCGCCGCGGCACTCGTCTCGCTCGATGAAGCGGCCGAGGCATGGCCCTCGGCATCATCACGCGCGTTGGCGGCCGTCGTCGCGCTCGTGGCAGCGGAAGAGGCGCTATCCGCGGCGTTGGTCGCCGAGGTCGCGGCATTGCCCTCGCTAACCGAGGCCTGGCCCGCGCTCGACTGCGCGGCCGTGGCCGATCCGCTGGCGGCGGTGGCGCTATCTGCGGCTTCATCAGCCTTCGTTATGGCAGTCGAAGCGTGCCCAGCCGCGACGCCTGCGCTGCCCGATGCTGCTAACGCTTCGGCCTGTGCGTCGTCTCGAGCACTCTCCGCCGCGGTCACCGCAAGCTGCGCATCATCCCGCGCCTGAATTGCAACGGCTTCCGCCGCCTGCACGACCGCCTGCGCATCTTCGGCCGCCTGCCTCGCTTGCTCGGCAGCATCCGCGCTCGCTGCGGCGCTCGCCGTCGAGCCATAGGTCGCAATGAGATCGTCGATATCCTGCTCAGCCGCAGCGATCGCAGCATTCGCCGCCGCCACATTCGCTGCATTGCTCGAGATGTCGGTTTCGTGCCGGTCGATCGCGTCAGTAACGTCGTCGGCCGTGCGATCGCCTACCGGCGTCCCATTGGGCGCGCCGACCGTCGCATTGTCTTCCGGCTTCGTGTTCTCGCTATCGGTGACCTTGGGCCAGTCCGCCGTCTGCGCCGCCTTGCGCGCCAGCAGGATCGGCCCCGAATTGCGCGGATCGAATCCTACCGCCTCCGCCGCCTGGACCGGCGCGCTGTCATTCGCCTCCCACGCGTAGATGTCTTCGTGTTCCTCGCGCAGGACCAGCGCGATCCGGCCCGATCGGCTCGGCTTCTGGCTGACCACCCGGAACGGCTTGTTCACCCAGGCGCGCGGCGAATAGGATTGCCACACGATCGACCCGACCTTCGCTGCCATGCCCTTCATGTTGTATTCGGCGGTGAAGGTGCCCGGGTACTGCATGCGCTGCAGCGTCTGCTTCGCCAGTCGTTCGGACTGCGGCGAATTCTCCACCACGCCGAAGTCGACCGGGGCCGTCCGGTCTATACCGTCCTCGCTCGCCAGGCTGACCGAGGGATAGGGCGCCATCTGGTAGAGCGCTTCAGGCTTCACATGCGAACCCGAAATGATGTTCGGCAGGTTGGTCTGTCCGCCCATCGGATCCCATTGCGCGCCGCTGATGACGTCGTGATCGTCGAAAGTGACCGAAGGCGTCGCCAGCGTGTTCGCCTTGATCAGGAAGCTCAGCCGGCCCTCGCTGTCCAGCAGGTCGCCTGCACAGCCCGCCAGCAGCGCCGATACCACGTTCATCGGCGCATCGTCGGTGCTGAACGCGCCTGCGGTGCGATAGCGAGGCTGGGTGCCGCCTGCCGCCAGCGCGATCGGCTCGTCGCACATGTTTGCCGCGGTGATCGCGCTGTCGAGGTCGAGATA
>MDSZ01232234.1_pt1 | contig 10551 bp, 6 predicted proteins | sample 811201 | NCBI WGS metagenome assembly MDSZ01 (sample SAMN05326647, study PRJNA326480) | marine metagenome | isolation source: seawater | place: Indian Ocean: North | collected 2010
AGCCGAGCCATTCTCTAGATGGGGTGTAGCATCACAAATACACGACAATACGCCGTGCATACCCATCGGTGTCCAGACATGCCAATAATCGACCTCAGGCAAGAACCCATCCCTTCCAGAACGGACCCTCTTGGCCGCTTCCCCCAACATGTTACACATGAAAGGGTGCACTTCAAGCAGCGTAGCCACCAACCTCCCGTATATGAATGATTCGGGTTTTGAAATGAAGTATTTGCCCTCAGTACAACGTTTTTTTGGTAAATTAATAATTGCTTATATTGGAACTAATCTCCTCAAATTTGAACGGACAATTTCGTCTTCAGGAGATTCATAAATTGCCTTATTAAGCAATAATTTTGCTGACTCAAATTCTCCTTTTGACTCTAACAAAACTGCTTTGCCATTTAATACGGCTGCTGTTGGACCATCTCTTTCAAGTAATGCGTCAAATACAACCATTGCCTTATCATACCATGCTGCTCTATGCAATGCAATTCCTAAATTGTATAATATTTCTGAGCGTTGGCCTTCTGACTGTGCTGCCTGTCTTAATGCAAAAATAGCCGCTTCAAATTGACCATCAACCAATGCTTTTTGCACACCATCTCCAGACTCAAATGTTTCTATTGCTTTTTGCAAAAGTGCTAATCCATAATTATTCAATGCTGCTGCTCCTCCTGAACCTGAAGTTGCAACATTATGGAATTTCTTAGCTGCTACATCCCAATTTGAAGATGCCATTGCCATGAAACCATCCTGGACATTTTCTAATAATTCTGAATCAGTCAAGCCCTCTACTGCCAATGCCTTAATGGGATGAAGTTCAGGTTCAGCAGCAGCTTCCATATTTGCTGGATTAAATATTTCTTCAGAAGAGGTGTACTCTACTAAATTATCCAAATCAACCTCTACTTCGGTAGTTAATGATTCATTACTAAAATCATGCATAACAAGATCTTCTTCTGTTTTATTTAATTGCTCTAAATTTATTTCTTCTACAACTTCATTACCTAAATTTGAATCTATTATAGTTGATATTTCAGAGTTTTCTTGTTCGATTATTATATCTGGAGTCTCGTCTAAATTAAATGAAGGAATACTGGGTATATTTTCACCAACTTCTACTTCTTCATGAACTTCTACTTCTTCATCATCATTTATTGGGGATTTGACCTCATGTTCTGTAGCTGAAAATGGCAATGAATGGCTTCCAACCCCAAAAGGCAATGTTGATTTCATATTTACTGAGTCTCCACCCATTCCAAAAGGAAGTGTAGATGAGGGAACATCAAGTATTTCTTCTTCTTCTTCTTCGGTAATTATTCCAGAACTAGTTTCTAAAAAAGCTTCCATACCTGGTATTTTTGTCTCAGTTGAAGTTTCATCTGAATTTTCAGAGACTACTTCTTCATGAACATTACTGCCGCAACCTGGGCAGATATCTCCCGACAAAAAAGTCAGACCACAAACAGTGCATTCGCGCATCTTCTCAAACATTCGTAAAACTAGTAACACTTAGATACTACGCCAAAATGTCTAAGTTTCTGATTCAAAATTGAGTATTACTCTTCTTCTCCTTTGATTATCTCTTTGATAGAATCCACAACCTTTGAAACTACTTCTGCTGTATCATCGTGGATTAAAGCGGAAGCAGGTGATTTTCCTTTACTCCTTCCACGAGAATATTGTATCAATGCCCCCATAATTGAAACCCCTACTAGTGTGGATTTCCACATCAATTCACTTCCTTCTCCAAGAACAAATACTAATACCATGTAAAAAGAAACAATAAAGGTAGTAAGAATCATTACAGGGAAACCTGCTCTGAAAAATTCATTGAATGATATAGGATGTCCCGCTTCTTCAGACATTCCTGCAGTAACAACATTTGCAGATGCGCCAATTAATGTCCCATTTCCTCCAAGACATGCACCAAATGCAAGAGCCCAGATCAAAGGTTGTAATGCTAATTCTAGATCTATTGCTAAAGTAAATACGATTGGTATCATTGTTGCAGTATATGGAATATTATCAATAAAAGCAGATGCGATTGCTGAAACCCATAAAATAATCAAAACCGCTGCGCCTAATCGATAATCTACATCAAAAATCTCAATAGCCTTTCTTACAAAATCACCAATATAATCTATCACACCCATATACTGTAATGAATGTATCAAAACAAACAATCCAGCGAAAAAGAGTAATGTTGTCCATTCAACTTCTTCTAGAGATTTTTCTAAATCATGTCTTGATGTTGCTAATAACATCAATACTGCTCCCGCTAATGCTACCCAAGAAACTGCAATATGAAGTATAGGGTGTAAAAAGAAACCAAGTATTACTAAACAAAGTATACTTCCACTAATTTTCAAATTTTTAAAATCTTTAATTGCGTAGCGTTTTTCAAGTTCTGTAACATCAGTATTCTTCCCTCCACTAAATTCACTTTTGTAAAGCCAACGAACCAGCATAAATGATGGGACTACTGTCATAATTATTCCAGGAGCCATTTCAATAATAAAATCATTAAATGTCACTCCTTGATCTGCAAGTAATTGTACAGCAGGGTTACTGTTTGAACTTATTGCATCAGGAGACATACCAGACCCAATCATAATATTTGGGGGATCTCCAATCATTGTAGCTGCACCACCAATATTAGAAAATAGTACTTCAGAAATTAATATTGGAATGGGGTCAATATCCAGTACTCTTGCAAGTTGAATTGTTACAGGTGTAAGTAATAACATCGTTGTTACATTATCTAAAAATGCAGAAAGTACTGCTGTTACAGAGCATAAAATAACAACTAAAGTCCATATTTCACCACCACTTCTTTTGTATGCTTGAACTGCCAACCATTCAAAAACTCCTGTATGTGAGATTATCCCAACCATAATCATCATTCCAAGAAGTAAACCAATCGTTTCCCAATCAATCATTGTTGTTACTGCTTTCAAGCTTAATGCTGATTCTTCAGTATAGTAATTCAAAGCTACTATTGCCATTAAGCCCCCTAAGGCGGCTGCAAGTGTTCGATGAACTACTTCAGTAATTATTAATGCATAAACAAACAAAAGTATTCCCAAACCAACAAATACTGCTTGATTTGACAATCCCTCTTTAATATTAAGTTCTAAATGAATATCTGCAGAACCTCCACCCGCTTGAGTATTTTGTAATAAAATAATAGAAGCAACACAGATTAAGAGGAAAAAAGCAATTATCTGAGCAGGATGTCTATTATTGAACAATATTTTTGTTCCCATATTTAATCCGAAAACAATTCATTTATTGAGCATTGGGTTTCCAAAACATAATTTTATGCTAATAATTTAAAAATTAAACCTTGTCATTATTTTTTCATAAATACTGCCACATTTCCAATTTGGTTTACTAATTTAGATTCAGTTTTTTTTGCTAAATCAATCCAAAAAACCTTTCTCGAAGAGGCATCTAAAACACCTTTATTTGCTTTAATCTTAATTAATCCCCTTGACTTTAATTGGTCAATTATCTCATTTATTAGAGATTCTTTTATTCCATTATGACCGATTCTTACTGTAATCTTTAAATCTTGAATCTCTCTCTTTAAACGTTTATCTTCCATATCTTATCACCTCAAATTTTTCCTCTTAACTGCACCACATTCAAAACAAGTTAAATGGCGAACTTTATTACGAATCCTAATTCTTGCATTTTTCCCAGGGTAAAGTAAATTTTTACATTTTCTACAAAATCTATTTTTGAATTTTTCAGGCAATCCAATCCTATGCCTAGTAGATATTTTCCACAATTGTTTAGATGTTGTTTTCAAAAAATCATCTGAATTTTGTTTGGGATTTTCTAATATTGTTTGTAAATATAATTGTGCAGAAAGTGCACGCTCATGTCGTACTTTTTTGATACGGTTTTTACGAGCCATCATCACACCAACAAGTCAAGAATAGAATTTGTCACATCAACAATATTTCTATCTCCGTTAACTTTCTCTAAAATTCCTAAATTAGAATAATAGTCCGCTAATGGCGCTGTTTGAGAATGATAAGCATTTAATCGTGACCTTACTGTTTCTTCAGTATCATCCTTTCTCTGGATTAATCTTTCACTAATTTCTGAAGGTGCTGGTTTAAATTTGACATGGTATATTTCTCCTGTTTCTGAATCCATTCTTCTACCTACAATTCTCTCTACAATATTATCATCTGGAACTTCAATTGAAATTACCATTGAAACTTTTGTGATTTTTGCCAAAGATTCTGCTTGAGGAATTGTTCTAGGAAAGCCATCAAAAAGAACTCCGTTTGTGGCATCATCTTCTTTCAATCTTTGCTCAATCAAAGACAATATTAATTCATCTGGTACCAAATCACCTGCCTCCATATATCCTTTAGCTTCTAATCCTAATTTAGTTCCATTAGATAATGCAGATCTTAGCATATCTCCTGTAGAAACTTGGGGCAATCCTGTTTTTTCCATGATTGCTGTGGCTTGTGTACCCTTTCCAGCTCCTGGCGGACCAAATAATACAATGCTAGACATGACTGCTCGCACAAGGGTTTGACTTTTCACCCTAACCCTTCTCTAAATTTAATTCTAGAGTTGTTATATCTTACGTTTCTTATTTAACCATTCATGCCCATAATGAATCCATTGCTCCATTGTCCAACCTGGAGGAATACCTTCTGGAGGAATCGGAGGTGGACCGAATGCCTTAGCACTAGGAGGTTTTGGAAGTGTAGGCATTTCTGGTAATTTGGTCGCATTAGGTACTGGGACTTCTGGTAATCCTGGCAAGGAAGGTAATGATGGTTTACTTTGATTTAATGCTGCTTCAATTTCATTTTTATCTACTCCTCCTGAAATTACATTATCTTCATTATCTCCTGCATTCATCAATAATTCCAAACGGTCCCTTGAATTTGATCGGAATTCACTTGATTCAATTATGTCTTCTCCATCATCAAAATCTGAAACTTTTCTTAATCTTGAACCGACTAATAATATTAAACAGAACACAACAATAACTATTACTAATTGACCTTCTATAGGCATACCTAATACTGAATTATTCGTTATTTCAACTTCTTGTGAAGATACTCGTAAAACCAATTCCCCCACCTCAATAGTACTATTTTCCAAATCATTATCTAATGTACCAATCAAAACTAATTCTGTCAAAGAACCTCCATCTTCAGGGACTGAAAGTATGCAAGGAATTAAAATTTCAGCACCTGCATCTAGAGAGTTTGTGACACTAGAGCAAGTAATTTTCCAATTGTTTTTTACATCGAAATTAATATTTAACTCGCCCTTATAATTTCCAATATTAGTAACCTTAATCAAAAATTCTTTTTCAAGTCCTGGTTCTAAATCAAAAAAATATGAATCTACTAATAAATCTCCTACAGAATCTACAAGTTCGAAATCAACTACCGTAGATGGTTTAACCACTACATTAAATTGTAAATTAGAAATATACTTCTGACCACTTTCTAGTTCTGAGGTGGTTTTAACAGTCACAAAATCTTCAACATCTACATCAATAATATGGCTCGTTTGCAAATACAATTTTATTGATTTTTGTTCTGAGGATTTAATTAAACCAGGTGTATTTGATAAAAATGCAGACCAACCATCAGGAACTATTATTTCAGATTGATCTAACTTATTTTCAGACGTTGTGGGCCAAATCAATGGTAAATCCACATTACCTGTATTTTTAATTGTAATATCACATGCAGTATCCTTCCCTGCAACAACAATGCAAGGATCATCATACTGAATTACTTCTATCTTAGGTAATTCTTCCAAAATTAATCTTGTTGTATTTAGAGAATATATAAATGGGTTGAGTTCAATCTTCAACTCTATATCGTTATAAGTACCCATTACTGCATTTGATGGAACTAATATTTCTATTCTAATTGAAATTGATGATGCTATTGGTACTGAAAAAGATGTTGAATCCATAGGTTCATCATTAGAAGATAAAAACAATTGATAACTCCAATCTGTTTCAGATCTTTCTAAATTATAATTTAAATCAAGAATTATATTACCTGTATTCTCAATATCTAAAATTAATTCTACATTTTCCGAAGGTTTGACTATAAGACTAGGGTTAGATAATGCAGGTTCAATGTTTTGACCTTGACTATCATACAAGATAGTTTCAAAAGTTGCTTGTTCTCCTACTACAATCTTCATTAAAGTTTCATATCCATCTATAGTTCCAGCAACATCAATTACTGTACAATATACCTCTTCCATTTGACCAACAGCAGGTGATCCACCTACAACACTAGGAACTCTTACTGATATTTCTGTAGATATATCATCTCCCTGATTTAACCTTTGTAATTCATAAACGTTAGATATTGAATCTCGTCCAACTCTTACTTCCCAATTAGATTCAGTAATACAACTTAATTCAAAAGTCGCAGGAGAATTCCCCGTATTGCGAATTCCTTGTGAAAATTTAGCCCAATCCCCTGGAACCCCAGTTTCAGTACCAGACCCTGCAATTACAACCTCAAGGTCTGCAATTGGGTTAATTAGCACTTCAAATTTTAATGAATCAGTAACTAAGGGATTATTGATATAAGTAGAAACTACCTCAACAATTATTGTTTCAGCTGATGCATAATATTTAGGATTAGAGCTTAAATCAGCATCTAAATTTTCTAAATTCAATGTAAATTCAATTATTGAACCTTCTGAGCCATCAGGAGCCATTGATATAACAGAACTCGACAAATTAATCTCAGTAGCCCATGTATCTGTAGTTTGTAAAGTGTACAATGGGTTTGTTTCATCGATAGCCCTGATTGAAAGGACGCTAAATTGGACATTTTCCGTTTCTGTACCTTGATGTTCTAATCTAAAGTTTAAATCAATACTTGTTTCATTAAATGGATCTAAAAGGTATTCTCTTTGAGTATCAATACTACCATTTAAATTCAACATTTCAAGACGTACACCTTCTGCAGCAACTATAAAGGAAATATTGTAGACATTGTTATTTTCATTCAATTCATTTACTTCGTCATCTACATCAATAATTAATTGTAAATCATGAGTTCCAGTTACTGTAAATGTGTATGTGTCTTGAACACTATCTATACCTCCGCCTGCAAGAGAATTCATGGTTGTTGTAGGAATTATTATGTTTCCAGTAGTCAAATCTAAAACAGTAACTTGATAGTTTCCTGTAGTTAAATTTGCTTGATTAACCCAATTTGCATTAATTAAAACAGGAGTGTTTACCATTGGGGTGGATTCGCTAATCGTTAAACTACCCGAAATTACAGATAAATCGCTAGATGGTTCCTCCTGACCTAAGCCTGTAACTAAGAGAGAAAAGGGTTGTGAATTACCTCCTCTATGATGAATTTGAATTTGCCAAACACCAACTGAAGATGATTGTGTAGGATTAATTCGAATTCTTTCAAGGTTGTTTATGTTATCTGATGTACCACTTGAAATCGAAATACCATTCAAAAAATCATTACCATAATATTCGGTTCCGTTAGGAGCTATTACTACTAAATCCAAATCATTGAGAAGTTTTGGTGAGGTCTGTAGTGAACTTGAAGAAACATCTTCATCATTCCAAGCCAAAGTAACTTCAATTCCTTTACTTGAATCTAATTCATAAGCATAAATAAACATTCTACCTGGATTTAAGGACTGTGAATTATCATACCAAGTATTTAGTGGAGTACCTAAATGTACTGGATAAAGAGAGTTTTCAAGATTTAATCTGCCCCATCCTTCTAGTGGGTTTGGTACATCAGAAGTTCCTAAATCCTCTGCACCATGAACGAGTATTGCCTTAATTAAATCACTACCTGGGGAAGAGATACCCAACTCTTCTCTTAGATACTGCCTAGTCAATACCGCTGCACCACTAACTACTGGAGTTGCTTGGCTAGCTCCCGATAAGGACATATGTAACGGAGTAGTTCCATCATCATGAAATGCCCCTGTACAATCAACTCCTTGAGATGACGTTGCTTCTTGTGCTCTAGATGAACAAATATTCTCACCTGGTGCAACAAGATCTGGTTTTATCCTTCCATCAAAGGTAGGGCCTTGTCCAGAAAATGATGCAACCGAACCTGTCAAGGAATCTGTTGATGCTCCTACAGAAATCGCATTTTTTGCTGTAGATGGTGCTGCAACTGTATTAACCCCATTACTTCCATTATTTCCTGCCGAATATATTGCTGTAAAATCACGATTTTTCCAAAGAAATCTATCTACACTCTGGCTGTCACTATTATATTGGCCACCTGCATTTTCTGAAACCCAACTTGTAGATTGAAACCTAGCACTATTATCATAAGCATCTTGCATTAAATTGTAAATTGAACCAATACGTCCAATTACTCCTTGTTGATTATTTTCTAATTGGTACATATGTAAAGTGGCTGCAGGTGCTATTCCAAAAGCTTCTGATTCACCACTTCCATCGCCTAAAAGAGTGCCTGTAACATGAGTTCCATGTCCTGAAATAGAATCACTAGGATTATTATCAAGACCAAAGCCGTTCTGAACCGCGATTAATTGACTAGCATAATCACTGTGATCCATATCTAATCCTGTATCTACAATGGAAACTGTTTCACCGCTTCCATTTAATCCAGAATTCCAATTATTCAATAATGGTTGAATCCCTGATTGTTCCCCTGCTTGTGCATTTGTAAGAACATAAGTTATTCTTGGTTCTATCCAGATAATACGATCATCTGTTAACAAAGTTCCTAAATCTGATTTGGGGGATTTACCTAATTTAACAACACAATCCATCAAGTCACAAGAAATTAGTTCCATTCCAGATTCAATTAATTTAATCTTCAACAATTCTAAATTAACCAAATCTATATCAGGAGATAATACTGTAATTAATGTTAATGAATTTGATGAATCTTCCAAATTTAAAAGAGGATGTAACTTCCAACCAATTGGCAAATTATTGACCCAACGAACTTTGTCATCATGTTCCAATTTTGAAAAAGAGTCGTCTGATGACACCTTCTTAATCATCCAAACATTAGTAGAAATCCGATCTAGAGGGATAAAACCATATTCTTCACTTAATCCCTTAATTAATTCTCCATTATTTGTTTTTAATTGTAATATTGACAATGTTTCTGAATCAGAAAAATCCAATTTGGGCACTGGAGATTTTTGAATCAATGGATCAAATTCCCCATAAGGTGAGGGGATTTTTGGATTTAATGCATTTATTTCTGTTTCTTGTGATAAAACTGGTGAACTAACATGCCAATTCTTAGACGACTCAGAAGCCCAACCATCAACTAGTTGCTCCTCATCTAATCCATTACTTGCAGAATATATCGGTAAAAGAAATAGCAAACAAAGCAGTATTGATATCGCCTTTCGGTTCATACGAAACAAGACCCCGAACTTGTTTCAGTTTTTGATGCTATGTCGTACTTGTAATCTAATCAAATACCATAATATGCCGAAATTGCCCTATCTGTTTTTTCTACAGATACCTTCCAATCAGTTTCTGTTTCCATCATTGCACGTATTGCATCGACATTTTCAGGAATAACATCACTTTCCTGATGTATGGCTTGGAAATAATATAAGGTATTGTTTTGTAAACTTACACCATCTTCCCAAACAAAAATTTCATGTAAATCGCCCCATTTTCTTCCAATATCTCTTGCTAATTCCATAACTTCTGCAGTTGATGTAATCTTATTTTTCGAACCATTCATAACAATTACACGTGGAGTCTTATTCCATATTCCTAATACTTTTTCAGTTGAAAGATTATGCCCTGCTGGTAAATTAACAGTTATTGCATGAAGATGCATTATTGTAGTAGGTACTGCAACTGCGAGACTAGTGATGTCAATTTCTGGTTTGACAGTCATTAAATCTGGACCATGATGGCTAGGAACTTTTAACACGGGCTTTATTGCATTAATTGGCCCTTTAGAGGAATCTCCAGGATCTGCGGCTCTTCGGATCATAACCGAATTCACTGAAATTGTTCCTTTTTCTTTTACTAAATCGTAAATTGGAACTAATGTTCTAGACAATCCAGTAGTATTACATGAAACAACCCTAGTACAATCAGCTCCAAGATTTTCAATATGATTTGCACTAGAAGTATAAGATTTATCAGTAAGGGCATGCTTTTCCCCTCCTTGAAAAATTGATTTTACCCCTGCATTTTTGTATTTTTCTAAATTATCAGCACCTACCTTTCCAGGTGAACAATCAACAATCACATCACAGATAGATAATAAATCAGACAATCCCCCTTTACATTCATAACCTGCATCTGCAAAAGCAGCTATTTTTTCTCCATCATCAAAGGTACAAAACAAAGGGTAACCTTTACGAACAGCTAATTGACATCCAAAAGAAGGGCTAGTTTTTGTTACACCAACAATTTCCATATCGTCCTGAGCATCTACTGCATCCGCCACTCTTTTTCCTATTGTTCCAAATCCATTAATTGCAACCTTGATAGTCATCTGATTCAAATAGACCTCAGAGAAG
>MDSZ01172281.1_pt1 | contig 10550 bp, 6 predicted proteins | sample 811201 | NCBI WGS metagenome assembly MDSZ01 (sample SAMN05326647, study PRJNA326480) | marine metagenome | isolation source: seawater | place: Indian Ocean: North | collected 2010
AACACTTTTTTTGAGCCAAAAGCACCATTCAACTTTGTTGTTCTAAACAAAAGTTTAGATTGTAAACAATTTGAGGATTTTTTATTAAAAATAAAATTAACTGGAGATGAAATTCCAAAAAAGATTTACATTAAATTAGGTAAAAACACTTTTAAACTTAATAACTTAAAAAACAACACCTTTCAATATCGTTTTTCAAGAGTTCATTCTGACATAGATTTTAAATTGACAGGCGATGGTTATTTAAGTCAACAATATACTTTAAAAGCATTGCTCCAGCCTAAAATTATAGATTTAGATATTACGATTTTACATCCAAAACATACAAATAAAAAAGAAGATAAGATAAAAAATGTTGGAGATATTATTGTAAGTGAAGGAAGTTATGTAGATTGGAAAATAGAATTGAAAAACTCTGATAACAGTTTGTTTTTATTAGGTGATGAAGTGGTGATTTCTTCTAAAGAAAATAAGCTTAAGATAAAAGAAAAAATTCTGAGTTCAACTAGTTATTCTATAGTAATGAACAATTCTAACAATGCAGAAGATACTATTTCATACTTTATTAATGTAATAAAAGATGAACACCCAACAATAAACGTTATTGAAACGCATGACTCTTTAAATGATATTCGGTTTTTTAATGGATCTGTTCAAGATGACTATTTAATTAACAAGTTAGAGTTTTTTTGCAAACATGTTGACTCCGACACTTCTTTTTTATTACACGATAAAATTGAGATTGAAAGAAAAAGCCTAGAACAATTTTTTCATTTTATAGACTTTAAAAACATGAATGTGGAGCCGGGAAAAGAATTGGCCTATTATTTTAAAGTATGGGATAATGATGCTATAAACGGGCCTAAATTTACAAATAGCCAAACTTTTATTTATAAAGAGGCCAGCTATCAAGAATTAATTGCAAAAAAAGATTATGAAAACGAAAAAACTAAAGATGGAATAAATAAGTCTATCCTTTTATCTGAAGAAATTCAAATAGAAATAAAAAAACTAAACAAATTAATTTTAGACAAAGAAAAAATAGGATGGGAAGAAAAGCAAAAGGCAAAAGAAATTCTTCAAAAACAAAAAAAATTAGAAAAACAAATTTCTGACACGCAAAAAAAGAATAGTGAAAACATAAAAAATCAAGAAAAATTAAATTCTTCCATTCTAGAAAAACAAAAAAAATTAGAAGAACTAATGAATAGAGTGATGGATGAGGAACTAAAAAATCTTCTTGAAGAAATGGAAAAAAACATAAGTGAAATTGATAAAGAAAAACTTAAAGATCTACTTGAAAAACTGGATAAAGAAAATATTGATTTAGAAAAAGAATTAGACCGAGAATTAGAGTTGTTTAAACAGCTAGAATTTGAACAAAAATTAGAAGAAATTATAAATACTGTGTCAAAATTAAAAGAAGAACAAACAAATTTAAAAGATAATATAAACAACAAAAGCAAAGAAGAACTTGTTATACAACAAGAAAAACTAAGTGACAAAATGTCTAATTTACAAAAAGACCTTGATGATCTAAGAAAGAAAAATATGGAGTTAGAAGACAAAAAAGAGATGCCTAAAACACAAGGTTTAGAAGAAAAAATTAAAGAAACAATGCAAGAGAGTAAAGAAGCTTTAATAAATAAAAAGAAAAAGAAAGCAAAAAAAGCTCAAGAAAACACTGTTGACAACTTAGAAAGTTTAAATAATAAACTAAAAAACATGAAAGAATCTGCAGAAGAAGAAAAACCTGTAGAAGACATGGAGACTCTTCGTAAAATCTTAGAAAACTTAATAACATTGTCTTTCGACCAAGAAGACTTAATGGAAAAAGTAAACAAAACCCCTAGAAATAGCCCGGAGTTTATAAAAATCATACAACAACAAAAGCAAATAGCAGATAATAGTAAAATTATTGAAGACTCTTTATTTGCCCTTAGCAAAAGAGTTGTTCAAATACAAGCAACTATTAATGAAGAAATCACCTCTACAAAATACAATCTTGAAAAGGCAACTAAAAAATTAGAAGTTAGGGATTTAAATAAGGCTGCTGAAAAACAACAATTTGTAATGACATCTGCAAATAATCTTGCTTTATTGTTATCAGAAATTCTTGAGCAAATGCAAAAACAATTAGATTCGCCCCCATCTCAATGTAACAAACCAAAAAACTGTAACAAACCAAATCCAAACTGTGCTAAGCCCTCTATGTCAGAATTAAAAAAAGCACAAAAAAAATTAAATGAAAAAATGAAAAAAAGTAAAGACGGAAAAGGCGGGGAGGGCAAAAAAAAGGGGGAAAAAGTTTCAAAAGAATTAGTAAAGATGGCAAAACACCAAGAACAAATTAGAAGACAATTAATGAACCTTAGAGATGACCTTGGAAAAAATGGAGAAAAAGGAAAAATTGATAAACTTGTTGATCAAATGGAGGAAAACGAAAGAGATATTATTAATAATCGAATTACTCAAGAAACCATTAATAGACAAAAAGATATTTTATCACAACTTTTAAAAGCAGAAAATGCAGAAAGAGAGCAAGATGAAGACGATACTAGAAAATCTACAGAATGGAGGTTTGATTTTGAAAAACAAAATATGGAATTAATTAAATTTCAAAAAGACAAAAAAACACAAAACGAGCTATTAAGAACTGTCCCATTAGAACTTACGCCTTTTTACAAGAAAAAAGTAGACAACTATTTTAAAAGAGCTTTAAGTGATTGATATTCAGTTTGTTGAAATAAAAACATTTTCTGTTGAAAATTATTCTAAATGGGTTAAAAAAATTATTCATAAAGAAAAGAAAATAGTTGGTGATATTGTGTTTGTTTTTTGTAATGATAAGTATATGTTAGAAAAAAATATAAAGTTTTTAAATCATGATACTCTGACAGATGTTATTACTTTTGATTATTGTAAAGGGGAAATTATAAGTGGAGATATTATTATTAGTATAGATCGCGTAAAAGAAAATGCAACTATTTTTAATGTAAGTTTTTCTAATGAATTGGAGAGAGTTATGGCGCATGGTTTATTACATTTGTTGGGATACAAGGACAAGAATAAAAAAGACGCTTTAATAATGAGAGAAAAAGAAAACTTTTACATTTCAAATAAATGATTTTATCCGAAAAATACGATGTGATTGTTGTTGGTGCGGGACACGCTGGTTGCGAAGCTGCCCACGCTGCTGCTACACTAGGTTCTAAAGTTCTTCTTGTTACTCAAAATTTAGAAACTATAGCAAGGATGTCGTGCAATCCGGCTATGGGGGGGGTGGCAAAAGGCCAGATTATTAGAGAAATTGATGCTTTAGGAGGGATGTCTGGAATCATAACAGATGCAGCAACAATTCAGTTTAGAATGCTAAATAAAAGTAAGGGGCCCGCCATGTGGAGTCCTAGGGCTCAATGTGATAGGAAGATTTTTGAAAAAGAATGGCGATTAACATTAGAAAAAAACAAAAATATTGATTTCTGGCAAGACACAGTAGAAAAACTTGTTATCAAAAACAAAACTGTATTAGGGATTGTTACTACAATGGGTGTAGAAATAAAGGGTAAAAGCGTAGTTCTTTGTAATGGAACTTTTTTAAATGGAATTATTCATTTAGGAAAGAAAAATTATAAAGGAGGTCGAGCTGGAGAGCCTGCTGCTGAAGGAATAACTAAACAATTAATAGATCTTAATTTTAAGCGAGGAAGAATGAAAACAGGAACGCCTCCTAGACTGGATGGAAGGACTATTGATTACGCTAAAACAGAAGAGCAATTTGGAGACAAAAACCCTCAAAGTTTTTCCTTTCTAAGCAATAAAAAAATAAAGAGCCAACATTCCTGCTTTATTACGTATACATCAGAAGATGTTCACGCAATATTAAAAGAAGGATTTGAGGAATCTCCTATGTTTACGGGAAGAATTCATGGTTCTGGACCAAGATACTGCCCCTCTATTGAAGACAAAATAGATAGGTTTTCATCAAAAAACAGGCATCAGTTATTTATAGAGCCAGAGGGAAGAGAAACGATAGAAATATATCTAAATGGTTTTTCTACTTCTTTACCAGAAGAAATACAATTAAAAGCCCTTAGAAAAATTAAAGGACTAGAAAAAGTAAAAATATTTAGGGCTGGATATGCAATCGAATATGATTATTTTCAACCAACTCAACTAAAAAACAGTCTAGAAACAAAGCTTATAAAAAACCTGTTTTTTAGCGGTCAAATAAATGGAACAACAGGTTATGAAGAAGCTGCGGCTCAGGGTTTAGTTGCAGGAATAAATGCCCACCAAAACATCACTGGAAAAGAAGAATTCGTTCTAAAAAGATCAGACGCTTATATTGGTGTTTTAATTGATGACTTAATAACAAAAGGTACTGAAGAGCCATACAGAATGTTTACTTCAAGAGCAGAATACCGCCTGCTCTTAAGGCAAGATAATGCGGATATAAGGCTTACAAAAATGGGGTTTTTATTAGGCCTTGCTTCAAAAGAAAGACTCATCAAGTTAACAGAAAAAGAAGAACAAACAAAAAAACTAATTTCTTTTCTAAGCAAAAAAAGCATCAACTTGAAAGAAACCAATAAATTGCTAGAAAAGAAAAAATCAGCAATATTAAAACAAAAAGTGAAATACAAATCAATCATTTCAAGGCCCCATATCACAATTAGTGATTTTATTAAAAATAAAGATCTTTCAGAATTTATAAAATCTGAAAAAATTAAAAACGATGCTATAGAGCAAGCAGAGATAAAAATCAAATATGGAGGTTATCTAAACAAAGAGAAAGAATCTGCCAAAAAACTAAAAAAACTTGAGGGCATTAAAATACCTGAAAACTTTCAATTTAAAAAACTTCATTCTATTTCTACCGAGGGTAGAGAAAAACTACACTCTATTCAACCAAAGACAATAGGACAGGCTTCAAGAATTAGCGGTGTTTCCCCTTCAGATATAAACATATTATTAATTTACCTTGGAAGATGATTAGATTGTCTAACTGTCCAATATGTAATTCTTGTGAACTAGAAAAAGAATTTACCTGTGTTGATCACTCTACATCGCTAGAAGAGTTCACGATTGTTTCATGTGAAACATGCGAGCTCAAGCTAACGAACCCAAGGCCGTCAGACCAAAACCTTGCAAAATATTATGATTCAGAAAAATACATCTCTCACACTAATAAAACAGATGGTTTTTTTAACTTCCTTTATCAAAAAATAAGGCGCGTTGCAATAACAAAAAAAGTAAACCTGATTAAAGGTTTATCAAAGGGCAGATCACATCTAGATGTTGGTTGTGGCACAGGAGAGTTTCTTAACGCATGTAAAAATGCAGGCTTTTTAGTGCGCGGAATAGAACCGTCAAAAAAAGCAAGAGAACAAGCAGAGAAAAATTATAATCTTTCGGTTAGTGAGAAAACCGATTTATCACAATACAAAGATGAAGAGTTTGACACAATAAGCATGTGGCATGTCTTAGAGCATATGCCAAACCTAAATAAAAACAGCAGCGAACTTTATCGAATATTAAAGGCCCGCGGTAAACTAATTGTTGCCGTTCCCAATTACAAAAGCTGGGACGCAAAATACTACAAAAAGAATTGGGCCGCGTGGGATGTTCCTATTCATTTATGGCATTTTTCTAAAAAATCTATAACCCAACTATTTGAAAAACATAACTTTAATTTTGTAAAAACCAAACCTCTGATATTCGATTCTTTTTATGTTTCATTATTAAGCGAAGAATATTCAAAAGGCAAAAAAAACTATATAAAGGCATTTGTTATCGGATTAATTTCTAACTTTTTTGGTTTTTTCTCAAAAAAAGGACACTCAAGCCTAATTTATATATTTGAAAAGAAAAATTAAGTGTTTAAACGCGTTTTAAGCTGCTTTTCCTGTCTTGCAGGGTGTTGGTATTAAAATTCAAAATAAATGAGTGAAAACAAAAGGTGTTTAACAGCCTGTAAACCAAACAATTAAGTAAATCGCGCTGAAAATTTATAAAAAATTTTATACTTTTGTGAATATGAGGTTTAGTTTTATATTTCTTATTTTTATCGTTGTTTCAAACATTGGTTCTGGTCAATGTTATGCACCAGTTAATTTGTCGACAAATAATATTCATTATTACAACGCAGAACTAAATTGGAATACAGCATCAAGTGTTTTTTACTATAGAATAAGATACAAAGAATTAGGAACTAGTTCTTGGAGCTATATAAATAATATAGATTCATCCTCTTCTTCACAACTTTTAGTAGGTCTTAATCCTATAACCGATTACATCTGGCAAATTAAATCTTATTGCGATAGTACAAACACAAATACGTCAAATTGGTCGGTTAATGACACTTTTACTACTGTGACAAGCAATTGTCCAAATACAAGTTTAATGTTTACTTCAAGTGTTAACTACAATAACGCTGTAGCAAACTGGGCTTTAGTTCCTGGTGCTAATAGATATAAAATAAGATATAAAAACTTAGGGGCGTCAGTTTGGTCTAATTTAGGTCCTATATACCACCCTGTTGACAGTACAATCATTCCCTTATTACAACAGAACACAACTTATGAATGGCAAATAATAACATATCACGACACAACTACTCTTTTGGCTTCTTTGTGGTCAACAAGTGATACTTTCACTACGGGATCTTTTGTTGCGTCCCCATTCAACCCAACAATTAACAACAATATAAGTAGCCTTCAATGTAATGATAAAGTAGATTTGTATTTAAATGTAGCTCAATCTACAAACGAACCGGATATAGGAACAAGTATTATCACTTCAAGTGGGGGGTATTTTGATATTAACTCTATTAACTCAGGAGATTCTATTGGTTATGCTAATTTAACAACATCTTTTCAAAGTATTTCCGCAACATTAAGAGTTGGAATTATATTAGGTCAAAACAACGCAATCATTAACTCATATGACAGCTCTGGGTCCTTAATTGGGTTCTTTACTATTTCTAATGAAAATGGTGGAATAAAAGTAAGTTCTACGACCCCAAATGATGGAAATAATTATACTAGCGGATATACAAGTGAGTTGTGCATTTCAAATTTGTTTGTGAATCCAAGTAGCCCAGGGTATCTTTATTTTTATAGTGATGTTAACTCTGAGTTATATGATCAGGTTTATACATCTGACTCTGTGCAAATATGGTGCTATACCTCAAGCGACAACAATTCTATAAAAACAAAAAAAATTGTTGATCGTTACGATGTTTTGGGCAAAAAAAACAAAGCAAATCAAATTCAAATTATTAAGTTTTCCGATGGATCAGTTGAAAAGCGTTTGTATATAACGCCAAAATAAAAGATTTAGTTGTGACCTAGGAGGGATTCGAACCCCCAACCATCAGAGCCGAAATCTGACATTCTATCCAGTTGAACTACTAGGCCTTTTTGCAAAAATAATATATCTTTTAACTTAACAATTTTTTTATCTTTAATCTGTTATCTACTTGTAATATATTATAATTGCCTTATAATTATGAAAAAACTCATTTGTCTTTTCTTCCCTTTATATCTTTCGGCTCAAGATGTTGCGATTGGAAACTGGAAAGACTATCAATCATACAATTCTCCCTCTTTTATTACAGAGGGAGACAATAAAATTTATTGCGTCAGCTCTGGAGGGCTGTTTTATCTTAATAAAGATGACAACACCTTAAACCGGCTATCAAAAATAAATGGCCTTTCTGACGTAAATATAAAAAAAACAGCTTACTGTAAAGACCTTAATATAACTATTATTGCCTATGAAAACTGCAACATAGATCTTATAAAAAGTGCTCAAATTATAAATATTTCAGACATCAAAAGAAAGGAAATAACGGGGGTAAAAACTGTTAATAATATTACTATATACAATAATATAGCATACCTTTCTTGTTCATTTGGATTAGTATTAGTTGACTTAGAAAAAGAAGAGATTAAAGACACCTACAACACAAGTTTTTTGACAGAAAATTTGGCTGTCAATGGGTGTGCTTTTTTTCAAGACACAATTATGGTTGCCACCAGTAATGGACTGTATTTTAACAATGTTAACTCAACATATATAGCGGATTTTAATAGTTGGAATCAAGTTTCGGGAAGCTCTGGAAACTATAAAAATGTAATTAGCAGTTACAATGGTTTTTATATAAATAATGATTCCCTAACAACTAGTATTTCATATAACAATAATACCTTGCTTAAAGCACAAAAAAACAAGCTAGAAATCTTTTCTTATTCAAATTCTGAAGAATCATATGTTGAGTTAACTCATGAAAAACTGAAATGTATAAAGTATGCATGGGTCGATACAGACAATATTTTTTGGGTTGCCGATTCTATTAATGGTTTGTTAAGTTTTGTCAATTTTAATTATGTAGGGGCTTATATTCCAGAGGGGCCTGTTAGAAATGAAGTATATAGTTTAGAGTATGTAGAAGAAAAATTGTATCAGTGTCATGGGGGGCATGCTAATTTTGGTAGCAATGCATTAATCAATGATGGTGCTTCTATAAAAGACATGTATGATGATTGGACAAATTATAATAGTCAGTTTTTAGGAAATTCTAGAGATATTCTTGAAGTTGCTGTAAATAACAACAAAGCATTTTTTGCTTCATGGTACCATGGTATTATTGAGGTGGAAAATTCAGAGTTTGCTGTTAAATATGGTTTTGAAAATACAAATGGTGTTTTAGACACAACCTATTATTCAAACAATAGAATAAGGATATCAGATTTGAAATTCGATTCTCAGGGAAATCTGTGGGCTTTAAGTTCTGAAGTAAATCACCCAATCGTTGTTAAAACGCCAAATAACGAGTGGTATTCTTATAGTATTAATCAAAACCAGGTTGGATTATTTTTTGATGATTTAATTATTGATCGGTACAATCAAAAATGGGGGGTGGTTGGTAGAGGAAATGGTTTGGTAGTATTTACAGAAAACCAAACTCTAGAAGATAAAACAGATGACGAATATGTTTTGTTAAATACAAATGTTGGTTCTGGAAACCTGCCTTCAATGCAAACTTACAGCTTGGCTGAAGACATGAATGGACAAATCTGGGTGGGTACCGACAGAGGGATTGCTGTTTTTTATAATCCAGAAGCGGTGTTTTCTGATTATGATTTTGATGCTCAGCAAATATTGATAACCGAGGGTAATTATGGGCAATACCTATTAAGTGAAGAAAGAATTAAGTGCATCGCAATTGATGGTGCAAATAGGAAGTGGATAGGTACAGAAAAATCTGGAGTTTTTTTGCTTTCAGAAGATGGAATGAATGAAGTATTACATTTTACAAAAGATAATAGTCCTTTGTTTTCAAATAACATTATTGACATTACTATAAATCATGATAATGGCGAGGTTTTTTTTGGCACAGAAAAAGGCGTTCTCTCTTATAGGTCTGATGCAACAAAAGACCTTTTTGCTCTATCTAAAACAACAGTCTTTCCAAATCCTGTGCATCAAAACTATAATGGCCCAATCGCTATCAATGGATTGCCATCAAATGCAAATGTGAAAATAACTGATGTCACAGGAAATTTAGTTTTTGAAACAACGTCAAATGGCAGCCAGGCTATTTGGAATGGAAAAAACAAAAATGGGGAAAGGGCGTCTACTGGGGTTTATCTTGTTTTGAGTGTCGATTTTTATGGAGAAGAGAAGATCGTGGGGAAAATTCTATTTGTGCATTAATGAAGTACAAAAGCAGAGCAATAACATTAAGATACTATAAATATGGAGAAAGCTCAATTATTAGTAAACTTTTTACAGAAGAAAAAGGTTTACAGAGCTTTATTATAAATGGGGTTCGCTCAAAAAATTCAAAAAAAAACATACTCCTTTTTGAGCCGTTTAAACTTGTCAAAATTGACGGAAATTTTGATAACAAAAAATCATTACATCGATTAGAAGAGATTAACTTTGTCGAAAACTTTGAAATAACAAAAAACAAAATGCATAAAAACTTCATTGCTATCTTTTGCGCAGAAGTCACTTTAAAAGTATTGCAAGAAAATGAAAAAAACACCAGCCTTTTTGATTTTGTGTGGAGTTCAATTTTTAAATTATATAATAAGGAAAGTCCTGCCATTAATTTTTCCACAAACTATTTACTTAATCTATCTAGATTTTTAGGTTTTTATCCAACAATAAGTCCTTCTCCCTTTTTTGATCTTGAGAGCGGAGAGTTTGTTAGGGAAAAAAGCTTCAGTCGCAATTGTCTTGACAAGGAAATGTCCTATTATTTGTTTCAACTACTAAAAGATGAGCAGGCAAAAATACCTCGAGAAAAAAAATCAGCACTTTTAAAAAGTGTCTTAAATTATTTTAAAGCTCACCATTACAATCTTGACAACATCAAATCACATCTTGTAATTGAATCTTTAAGAATATGAAAAAAATATTTTTTTTTCTGTTTTTGTTTTCTGCAAATTTTTTGTCTGGTCAAATTATTTGTGTTAAAGATTCTCTTTTAAATACTGTTATAGAAAATGTAAACGTAACATTTAAAAAAACAGGAG
>MDSZ01149659.1_pt1 | contig 10549 bp, 9 predicted proteins | sample 811201 | NCBI WGS metagenome assembly MDSZ01 (sample SAMN05326647, study PRJNA326480) | marine metagenome | isolation source: seawater | place: Indian Ocean: North | collected 2010
AACATTGAATTCTTCAGAATCAGTTTTTAGAAGAAGTTCGGTATTTCTATCCACAACCCTAAAGTTGATTCTATTACCACCTTGATTAACTGTAAGAGGATAAGGAGTAGAAGCATCTTTTTCCATATCTAAAAATCCGATATCACCCGCTTTAAATCGAATCCTATTACTAGTAAAGTTTATAAGTGTAGTTTCATTACCTTCATGTTTGATGTATTGTGCAACTTTAACATCTCCACCTACTGTTGCATCACCACTTACATTTATAGAACCGGTAACACCTGAACTACCAGAAACTTGTAATGAACCAGTTAAAGGACTGTCTAATTGTTTTAATCCAATAAGTGCCATTAAAATTCCTTATATTCTAATTGTTTTTGTTGTTTTTTTTCTTGCCAGTACAAAGTCATACTTTTTGAAATCCTTTTTTTGTGTAAGATACTTTTTGGTTTTTTCATTTTTTCAATGGTATCTAAAGTAAGTTTTCTATCTAGTTGTGCACAAGATTTACAAACTGAATTATTACCAACCGCTCTATCAAAAGAATCTTTTCTTGTGTAGTAAATTACTTTACTGCAATCTGGACACTTTCTGTTTTTTCTGTTTGTCCAATGCCTTTTTCTCATAGTAATAAATATCAAGAATTAGTAAAAGAAAAGTGGAACTAACTAAATATTTTGTTGTTTATCCCAAGTTGCACCATCAATCGTACCATGATTTCCTTGACCACTATAATCATTAACAACACTACCATTACCCTCGTTCATCTTCCAGTACGCTTGTAATTCATCCTCACCTACTAAGTCATAAGGTGTACCACCATTGAAGTAAAGACTAGCTTTACTAGATTTATCACCACCGAAAATACCAAATTCTCTTAACTCACCTGCAAAATGTCTACCACTATTAGTAGAATTATTTTGATATGAACCTATGGTTAGAGATTGAGCTTGAGTTTGTAAAGCTGATATACCACCAGATGTCACAATTGTATTTTGTGGTATCTCAACACCATCAACAAATAATCTTGAACCAGTTATCGCATTAACATCATTGAAAACTAAAAAGTGATGCCATTCACCATCATCTTGAGCTGAAGTATCATCGAAAAAAATGTACCAATTAGTTCCATTCCAAATTAAAGGTCTACTACTACTCCAATTTGGAGAGAAGGCACCTTTTCGTTGTCCACCATACGCAAAAACCGATTCATTTCGTGAAGTCTGAGTTGATTTATACCAAAATGAGTAAGTAAGGTTTTGAGGTGTTGCGTTACTACCTGAAAAATTAGTAGTTACCTCATCGTTAGAGCCATCAAAATCTAAGTAGTTAAAAGTACCTGCAAATTTACCCCATGCAACTATCTCATCATCATCACTTAAATCATAACCAATACTATCATTATCAACCTTCAATAATAAATTTGTACCAGATTGTTCTATTGTAAGTGCAGTATGTTCCATCATTTGTCCATTTAGAAAAAAAGTAAAATCATTCTCAGAAGTGGAAGTTATACCAGATGGAGCTGAAGCTGTATAAGCTGAAAAACTAGCTGTATTAGCACTAACAAAACTTCCTGTAACTGCAAAACATTTTCTTAAATAAGCATTTACGTCATTAGTGTTGTTGTCTAAGTAACTTTTCAATGCGTTTTCAGTAACTACAGCAACACCACTATCATCGGTGAATGATGCGTCATTTGATATTTCTCTTGCAAGAATATTATTAGCGTTTAAAGTAAATGAACCAGATATAAAAACACTACCACTAAATTGGTGTATGTCATCTGAAGTATCACCAAATATAGTTGAACCACTTTCAAATAATGTAACTGATTGTGTTAATTGTGTTTCTATTTTTTCAGCAGTCAAAGTTCCAAATACTGTTAAGTCACCATCACCATCTAGATTTTGAATCGTTGTAAAATTATCTGTTAGTGTAAGTGAACCAGTTACAATTCCACTTGAATATGTGTTCTGTCCATTATCAATTATGAATCTATCACTTGTAGTGACCTGACCTAAAACTACGTCTGATGTGGTTGCAACAGCTTGACCGATTGATACAACTACTGTTTGTCCAGTGTTCCCAAGTAATTCGGTATTATTAGGATCAACAGTTACTCCAGTATCTTGTTGGATAACCAATGGTTCTCTAAATATCAAGGCCATTTTATTTCCTAAGAGTTAAATTTACCAATAGCTAATATCTCATCATCATCTTCTAAATCATAACCAATACTGTCGTTATCAACCAACAATTTGAATGTAGAAGCTTCTTGTTTAATTTCAATAGCATCATGTTCCATGTACTGACCATTTATAAAAAATACAAAATCATTTTCTGATGTAGAAGTTAAATCACTTGGTGCTGAAGCTGTGACTGCAGTAAAGCTAGCTGTATTCGGAGTAGTTATAGAAGATGAAGTTTTTACAAATTGTTTTCTTAGGTATGCTTGTTGATTATCAGTTTGATTGTCTATGTAAGTTTTTGCTGCATTTTCGGTAACCAAAGCTGTAGCACTAGATTCTGCTAAAGCAGTGTCATTTGATATTTCTGTCACAGAGTAATTATTCAATCTTAGTGAACCTGAAGTAAATACACTACCACTAAATTGATGTGTGTCATCTGACGTGTCTCCAAATTGAGTAGAACCACTTGAAAATATTATAGAAGCACTTACAAACTCAGTATGAAATTCTTGTGCTGTTAAAGTACCTTGTATGGTAGCATCACCATTTACAGTTATATTACTTTGAGCTGTTAGTGAACCACTTAGAATTAAACTTCCGCTTATATTACCACCATTGTAAGTATTAGTACCAATTACGAGTGAACTAGCTGATACTTGATTGAAGGTTACATTAGACGTAGTTTCAACTTCTTGACCAATTGATATGATTTGTTCTAACCTAGAACCACCATCAAATTCAGCACCATCATTACTTAAAGTAACACCAGTTCCAGCTGAAATTATAAAAGGATTTGATACTGTTACTCCAATGTCACCTGCACTAGGTTTAGCTCCAGTAGAAACTTCATCTGATAATTCCTCTCGAAATTGTCCAGACCTACCCACATTTTTATTTACTGTAAAGTCTGTTTCGGCTCCGATTATTACTTTCTTAGGAGTTATAAATTTTTGTGTTGTTGAACGATGGTCAAAATTACCTTTTGGTAGTAAATATCCTCGTAATGTAACACTAAAATTAGTTCTAACAAGTCTTTCAGTATCACTAATCTCAGTAGCGTCAGTAAAGGTATCTACTGATGACCTAAATCTCATTTTATCAGGATGTCCCCAATAAGCACCATCAGAATAAACAACTCTCTCTACAATCTTGTTCATTTGCTCTATGTAAGAAGTCCATATGATAAAATCATATGTTAGTACAACGTAGTCTGGAAATGTAACATTGTAATATTCTTTTTGTGGTAAAGTACCTATTTGTGTATGAAAATTATCATATCGATTTATATTTGAAAACTTTTTCTCAAAGGTATAAAAAATGTGTGGGTTATTAGCGTCTAGTTTATCTTGTGGTATCATATCATCTTTTTCTATTGATGTTCTACGATAAACGATAACTGGTGTGATAACTTGTCTTTTCTTATCACGCATAAAACCATCTCTCTGTATAGCTTTCCATCTCTCAGGAGAAGCATACATAATAGGTACTTTCACATTTTCACCATTATCTTTTACTGATGGTTGTATGACTTCATCAAAGTAAAACATAATAGCACTATCCATGTCAAGTAGTGTTACCTCTGGATTCTTTACATTTTCACCAGACCTAGAGTACAAATATCCTCTATTTAAAACTCTCTGTTTTCTAGGTAGTGGTTTATTTGATATACTTCTGTGATTTGGCATTATATACTTCTTACTCTTTCAATATTCAAACTAGATATTCTTATCAAGTACGCGTTACAGATAACAGAATGATTGTAGTCTGTTTGTCCACCAATTAATTGATTTTCATTAATTGAACTTATTTCCCAATACCCACTATTCCATTCAATAACATCACCAATCTCTACTACATAATTTATATCCACCAATGATTGTCTTATAAAAGAAAATAATGCGGTCTGTTGTAAGTCTGGACCAAATTCATCTGTGGTAGTTGTTTGGTCATCAGCGGTAACTAGAGAAGAAACTTGAACACCAGGTTTGTACACTTTACCTTGTGCAGTTTCACCATACATATTTACCTCAGTATCATACACAGAAATTTTGTATATGATGACTGGTTGATAAATTATACCATCCTCTGAAGTAGCTAGGTTACCTACTAATTCTTTATTGAATTTATCAAAAGTATCTATGTCCTTTTGTGAATAAAAACGACTTGGCATGATGTTATCCTATGTAAATTGGATATGGGACTTTATTTAGTTTTTCTTGTAGAAATTCAGATTCATCTTTATCGGCTTCAAGTAACGCCTTTCTACTTGTTTGTTCTAGTATTTCTCTTAATTGAGTAATTAAAGAATCTTTTTCGGCACTAGCTTCACTTCTTAAAGTGTCTCCATCCAATGTTGTTTCTGAATTTGGTATTGGTATCGTACCATATTTACTTCTTACAATACCAAGTAATTCTTTAGTTAAAGCTAATCCATACTTTCTAATCCATTGTTTTCCCACATCGTTAATGAATTGATACTCCATGTTATCATAGGGTACGTTTGAGTAATCCGAAACTACATCTGCAGAACCACTATATTCTGTTATCAATGGATTATCTCTTTCTGACACTTTTACATATTCAAACCACAAAGTTTGATTTTCTTCTGGATCAGGAAAAAGTCTAAGTTTGTTATTTTGTAACGTGAACGAATACGCTGATTTTCTTATAGAATCATTTAGCTCTATGGCCTGTACTCTCAGTAAATCATCAAATAAAGGCATTAAAGTAAAAGAAACAGCTGGGGAATAATTACCAAACCCAAATCCCTCAACCATGTTTATTGTACCGTATCCTGTCGTAGCGTAAGGGTCAAAAAATCTCTGCATAGCGGGATTAGCTTCATAGTAAATTCTTTTTATTTCTATAGCTTCACCAACATTAGCGTCGGTAAATAGTTTATCTATATCGTATGTTTGACTTCCACTATGTATAGACAAAGAACCTGAATAATATGGTACATCACCACCGACTCCAGCTTCAGTTCCATATTGTTTAGATAAGAATACACTTCTTCCCATAGTTGGAGTAACCCTTTTATGTGTTACATTAGAACCAGTAGTTTGACCAGTAAGATGTAGTAAATTATCTTTGATATTGAATTGATTTACTTGAGCGGAGTATTCTGTGACAGATTCTTCAAAACAAGCATAAAAAGAACCAGATTGTAATTCAACTGACATGATTGGGTATCCCAATCTACGAGCACACCAATCAGCAAATTTATCAGCGTCAGAAGAAAAACTAGAATCTGAATCATACAGTCCCCACGGAGTTTGACCACTAGCAAAAGAACTACTTCCTTGCCAAATCACTTCTTGTGCCATATAAAATTCTCCTAATTTTTATACATTTATTCATTAATAAATATAAGAACAGATAATATTGAATAAAAAAAAAGGGGAACAAAAGTTCCCCTTTCTTTTAGTTTTGTACCTAAAGTACAGTCTTAGTTGATATCAACTATTAGACATAGTTTACATCAGCAACGATGACTTTACCATAGAACTCAGGTCTTACGACTTTCTTTGCGTAACGAGTCATAACACCTTTACGTGGAGTAAAGTTCTTAGGATCGTATACCAAAGGAGTCATGATGAGTGGTACATAAGGAGCATATACAGCACCAGTTTCGAGGAAGTTAGCTCCACGGAAACCACAGAGAATTACATTCTCAAACTGATATGGGTTCTTGTAAACCGTAAAACGGTTATTCAATAAACCAGCTTTTTGTACACCCATAGCATAAGACATATTGCTAGAGTCACCATCAGCTGAGGTTGCATATCCAGGAATAGATTCTAGGATTGTAGCAACTTCAGGACTTACTACGATGAAGTTTGCACCACCACGTAGTGTTTTCTGATGTATCGCATTAGAAACAGACTGTATCTTGTTACCAAGAGTCTGAAACCAATCACCTTTTGTGTAAGCGTTAGAATTACCTGATGATTCTTTGAATAAAGTACTCGAAGGATCATACTCAAATCCAACTCTTGCTGACCAACGTTCTGTTTTTGCTAGTGCGTTTAGGTTAAGCATATCAAGGATTTCTAAATCGATTTCCATTGACACATACTCACTAAGTAGTGAAGTAAGTTCTGCTTCAGCGTCAACACTATGATAAGCATTAAGGTCTTGAGCTAACTCAGGAGTCCATACAGCTTTCAACTTACGTGTTTTAGCAACGATAGCAATTGAACGCATTGAGATATCAATTTCTGGAATATCAACATCCGTTTCAGGATTATTTGCGATACCAGAAGCTTCAAAATCACCACGTGTTGTATCAGTAGGTTGTTTATGGTAATTAACTGTTGCTGTACCAGCAGCTCCAACGGCAGACTCTTGTACGATAAATCGTATGTGAGAAGCTCCACCACTTGATGGTTCTACTTCGTTACCAGCTACACCGTCTAGAATCTTTGTATATGCTGGATAGTATGCATTAAATGCAGTTGAACCAGTAATTTCAAAAGCTCTAGCACCTTCTAGGTCAGGATTTGATAAGGTTGATATTGGTATATCAATAGCTTTCAACTGAGTACCAACAGTTGTAGACACAGCTGAAGCTGATAAATCAGGTTCAAAATCAACATCTGCCCATGTGATAGAAGCTGAGATTGCAGTCAAAGCTTGTGCTGTACCAACATGGTCGTTGACAGAATATCCAAATTTACCCGCACCATAAAGACCTTGATTTGGATCAGCATCTGAACCAGATGTTACACCAAATACGTTTTGACCGCTGGAAAATCCAGCTTGTCCTGTTCCATACTTGAAATCAAGATAGAAAATCAGACCAGATGGTAGGTTCATAGGTTGAACAGAAACAAACTCTTGTGCAGCTAATTCACCAAAGATTTTTCTAACCAATGGTAATGCTACACCAGACCATTCCTCAGAATTAGCAGAAGTACCAGTAGAACTAGCTTCATCAATTAACTGACGAGCTTGGTTCTCAAGTAGTACTGCCATCCCGCTGACTTTCTGTTCTTCATTCAAACCTTCTAACAATCCGGTAGGCTCCCACTTCTTAATCAAGCTGCGAGTTTCTTCCTGTCTTTGTCGATAGGGATTATATCCATCCATCAACTTTTCGACTGTAGAAAGATTTTTCATTTTTGACATTATATTTCTCCAATAGAAATTATGAATTAAAGAATACCAGCTAGTTTCTTAAATCTGTCTCTCATCTCATGTCCTTCAGCAATTACTTCTTGCTTTTTAGACTTAGTTGAGGCAACAGCTTTAGAAGCTTTACCTTTAGATTCTTTAATTTCGGTTTTAGTATTTTTGTTACCAAATGATTCAGCTAAAGTGGAATAAACCAATTTAACTTCACGAAGGTTATGTGCTCTATCAAAAGTTTCCACAACTTTCATTTTCTGCTCATTGGATAAACCATATGAACGGAAAAGTTTGTTTGTGAAAAGTAGTTTTGCATTAAGCAAGTTAACTTCATTTAATTTGGAACGTAAGTATTTTACGACATTGCGATGCTCGTCAAGTTCAGACTGAAGTTTAGAAACTTCATTAGTTTCTTTCTGTTCATCTTCCTCTTCGGTAAGAGCTTTCAAGACTTCTTCAAGATCAATTTCCTCTTCTACAGATTCATCTTTCTCTTCTTTATCATCATGTTCACCCTCAGACACTTCAACTGATTCAAACTTAGCTTTATTAGCTTTACCTATATCAGTAGAATCACCAGACTTCTTGTCATGTGCATTGTCACCTTTACCGATACCAGAAGATACGTCATTCTCTTTCACTTCGTCTTTATCTTCATCATCTTCGTGTCCAGCTTCATCCATCTTGTCATCTTCATCATCATCATGTTCACCTTCGTTGACTTCATCTTCTTCTAGTTCACGTAGAACGGCTTCAAGGTCTAATTCGTCAGATTCATCCATATCTTCATCTTCATCATGCATTCCTTCTTCTTTCTCTTCATCTTCTTCTTCAGAAACTACTGGTGCATATTTAACACCATCGATTTCTATTACTTCAGATTCATCAACATCAGAAGGATCTTCATCTTCATCATCCATCATTGCTCTTTCTTCAGGATCTTCATCCTCATCACCCATCATTGCTCTTTCTTCAGGATCATCAGAAGGATTTTCATCCTCATCATCCATCATACCTCTTTCTTCCATGTCATCTTCTTCCATGTCATCTCCTCTTTCTTCCATTTCATCATCTTCAATCTCAGATTGAATTTTCTTAGAGAGCATAGATTGTAGACGTGGTGTGAAAGCTTCTTCTAGAGCTATTTTAGCGTTTTCAAGAGCTGTTTCACGAACTGCTTTTGCATCTGCAATGGCCTCTTTTAAAAGATCATCCATTACTTTTTCTCCGTTTAGGATTTAATATAGTTATTGAGAACTATAATGAGTTTAACTATCGATTACATTACATGATGGTTGAATAAACCGTAATGTATTTTTTGTATATATAAATATACAAATGTTGAAAAAAACCTTAATTATTCAAATTTTTTTTTCGTAAACGAGCTTTAGCTCTTTGTTCTTTTTTTAACTGAGATGGTTTCTTGTAATATTCACGTTCTCTCAATTCCAACATCAACTTACTTTCTTTTACTTTTTTCTTTAATATAGATAAAGCTTTATCTACATTATTGTTACGAACCTTTACAAAAATCAAGTTTCCCCCTAGTCTTTCTCGTTTTTTGCTTGATAATTTTTATCAACGTAATTGAAGAATTCTTTTTTCTTATCATCATCCAATTCATCTGGTGAAGATATACCGAACTTCTTCATAGCCGCTTGAAAAAATTTCTCATACCTATTTTCTTCAATATTTGGTGTTTCTTCATCATCAGAATCATGACCATATACGTGAGTTTCACCTATTTCGTAATACCTACCCAATATGTTTCCCATGTCCTCATAAAGTGCACCCATTCTTTGTTGTAATGCTTCCGCTTCATTAGATATCTTACTGAACTGTTTAGATAAACCAGTAAGTTCTTTCATATTACGATTGACTGTTATCTTATCAAACCAATCTTCTGTTTCTTGTAGGGTATGTGATTTAGCTTGATTTGCAATCCAACTTAGTTTTTCAGAAATTTGTGTGATATTAGACTTTCCAAAAATAGCCTCACCTATTTTGTTGTATTGTGATATTTCATTAGTCAATCCTTTTACATCGACATTTTGTCCGTCTACATCACCATATTTTTCCTTTACAATTTTAGACAAACTTGTATCATCATGAAAGGAACTACGTGACACAAGACCACCCATCATAGTTCCACTAAAGTTTTCTTTGATTAAGTCTTTCATTTTAATTGACATGCTTAACTCCCGTTATATATAACTATAAATATAAGTTATCAAAATTTTTCTTTACCTTAGTTTTCATTACTACAAACTTGTGTAAAGTCCTGTATACTTTTCAAACATGCTTCTCAATTGGTCAGCGTAAATACCTTTTAGTTGTTTGACAATTTTTGGAATTCCTTTACGAACTCTTATAAAATCTATATCATACAAGTCGTTTTTCAAATTAATCCTTACGTGTGATATACTTTTGGCGTTTCTACCAATTTTCATAGTTAGTCCATTTTTTTTATCTAAACTCATCTGTTTAGCACCAACCATCATTCTGAATCTATTACCACCCAATTGTTTAAGTAACTCTTTTGCTTGTGATTGACTCATAGATTCATCAATCTTTTTCATTTGGTCATGTGTTTTGTCCAATACATCACCTGGTTGATAATTTTTTCCTTTATTCATCACAACAAAAACAACAGATTTTGGATTCAATGATTTAACCTTACCCATAGCACCTTTGTGTGGACAGGTTGGATTTATGTCTTTTACAATATCACCAACTCCATATGTGTATTCATTAACACTTTCTTTTAAATTTCTGAACTTTTCACCTTTTTGAAGTAAATCCATTATATTTGTCATTTGACTCATATGACCATTAAACATACCTTGACCAACTTTGTTTCTGATTGCTAAAGCCCATTCTCTTTTGTTCTTATCAGGCACTTCTTTATGTTTCTTCATGAATTTTATAAACTTTTGATAATGGTCTATGAAAGCACCAAGATTAAGGTTGTACTCTGGTTTGAGATGTGGTTCTGAAAAATCTTTATATGGATCCAAAGCTTCATCTACCGATTCTATACCAAGATGACTTATCTTACCCATACCTGATTTACTTCTAAGTCTAATTGGTTTTATCTTTTTTCCACCCTTCATTTTCATAATTTTATCTAACTTAGGAATTTCTTTATCAACTGTATATGTTCTCTTATTAAAATCGGGTGTTCCCCTTACTCCAGCTCTATACAACATAGCATCTAACTCATCCAT
>MDSZ01048896.1_pt1 | contig 10548 bp, 9 predicted proteins | sample 811201 | NCBI WGS metagenome assembly MDSZ01 (sample SAMN05326647, study PRJNA326480) | marine metagenome | isolation source: seawater | place: Indian Ocean: North | collected 2010
TAACCAAAATTTAAGAAAATTTTTTTGCTTATTGAGTTGATTATCTTTTTTACATCCAGTTAGTGAGACTACTTTGATTTTTTTTTTTAGAGCAAACTTGTTAGCATTGACTAAATTTTTTGAATTTCCACTACAACTTATAAGAATTAAAAGATCACCTTTGTCTGCATAAAATTTTAAAGATTGTTTAATCCAATTTTCATAACCATAATCATTTGAAAAACATGTTATTAAATCAGCTTCATTAAAGTTTATTGATCTAATCTTTGCATTTTTAGTTAAATCTACAGCTATATGACTTGCTGTAGCAGCACTTCCACCATTACCGCAAATAATAACTTTATTTTTTTTTTTAGAAGTTTCTAAAATTAATGTTGTTAGTTTTTTTAAAAATAGTTCATCATAATTTTTGATATGATTACTTAATTCATAAAAATATTTAATAAAAAATTTATCCATCAATTGAATTTTTTAAAGTACAAGTAATTATAATATAAATTCATTATTAGCTTTGAGATAATCAAATCCAAAATTGCATTTAATCTTGCCATGATAAAAGCTTTTACCTTCTCTTTTAAGAAATTCTTTATATACTTTTATAAATTTATTCTCCAGTTCTTTTTCATATTCAGTCGTATCCCATTTTTTTTCAGATCTCAGCATTAATTCTCTTACAGATTTTTGAATTATTTTTGGATCTAAATCCACAACTTTTAATCCTTTTTTTTCATAATCTTGGGTAAACTCATAAGAAAACAACCCTTCATTAAAAATTTCGTTCATTGTTAACTCTTTATTCGAACTTTTGAAAACTATAGATTTAAAGTTAATAAGAATTTTATTTGAATTAGTATAAGCACCACTGAGTGGTAAAAAATTTGAAATATACGTTGGTTTTCTAAAAAGAAAAAGTGCAGCATAGGTACCACCGGAATTGCAACCAATGACAAAACTTGATTTTTCAATTAAAAACAATTCTAATAAATCAGTTCTTAAAGAATGATTGGTCAAATCAAAATAATTTTTATCGTCTAAATTCAATTTTTTGTAAGAGCCTTTACCAATTCTTATTACCTGATAATCAAGTTTAATTAAATCTTTAATAGCTAATAGATAGTCGTCAATATCACAATTTTTAACATGATAGTAATCGAATTTATTTTTTGGATGATTATTATCAAAATAAAAATTATCCCTCAAATTAATAGTAACTATTTTTTTTTTTAAATTAATTCCAATTTTTTCACATAAATTTATAGCTTGAGTTTTTTCATTATCTTCGAAATAAAAATGTTTTTTTGAAATATCAAGCAAATTATATGTATCTCGATGATCAAAACAGTTTATTTTTTCCTCTAAATTTTTTTTAAAAAAATAATTATGCTTTTCACCGCCTGGTATAATTTTATTTAAATTTATCAAAGGAACTAAAATAATTCTTGGAAGAATAATCAGTTTCCTTCTAAGGTGAATTTCAATTTGTTTATTACAAATTTGATTACCTTTACCTAAAATAAAAAGATCTAAATATCCAATTTTTGGTGTGTTTATTTTATGATCCTTCTCACAAAGATATATTTCTGTACAACAAGCAAAGTGACCAATTCTTGAGGACTCTATTTCACTAAAGCGTATTAAGTAAAACTTTGAGATAACTCTTATAACTAGTAATATGGGTAAATATAAAAAATAGATAAGTTTTTTAAATATGCTCATTTAAATGTTTCACATTAACCAACTTAATAATCTTTTTTTTGATGTTTGATAATTTCTTTTACTATTTTTTCATCAGAAAAATAATATTCTTTTTCAAGACTATGTGTTGTCGGAGTATAACTATTAGGCCAACAAAATTTGATTGGTCTTTTTTTTAATTTAATTCTTTCTGTTACTTTAGATATAATATCTGAGGAAATACTAGCATTTGGCCACCCATGTTCAATCAAACATAAATTTTTAGTTTTTTTAACTGAATCTAATATTGTTTTTAAGTCTATTGGGTTTATTGATCTTAAATCAATTACTTCACATGATATCTTTTTTTGTCTTTCAATTTTATCTGCAACATCCATTGCATTTTTAACTGAGGGCCCAAAACTTACAATTGTAAGGTCTTTACCTTCTAATCTTACAAATGCTTTTGTTGGGTCAAGAAAATAAGGTTTAACTGGCACTACTTCTTTCATTGAATGTAAAGATCTACTCTCGAAAAATATTGTTGGAAAATTGGAAAAAATAGATGAAAGCATCAAACCTTTTGCTTCATAAGGAGAAGATGGATAAACGACCGATAAACCTGGTAGGTGAGCAAACCAAGAGTGTAAAGATTTGCTATGCTGAGGTCCCTGACCCCAACCTTTGCCGACAATAGTTCTTATAGTTATTGGCATTTGACTTTTTCCTCCGGACTTATAACTCCATAAAGCTATCCAATTAACAATCTGATCAAGTGAATAAATCATAAAATCAAATCTTTGGTGAATTAGTAACGGTCTTAAGCCGGCTAAACTCATGCCAGCGCCCATAGCTGTAAGCGCACTTTCAGCTGCAGGGGTATCAAACACCCTGGTTTTACCAAATTTTTCTTTTAGTCCTTTTGTAGATCCATAAATATTACTAGAATTTCCAACACCTAACCCATAAACAATTACTTTTTTATCAAGTTTCATAGCTTGAAACATCGATTGTTTAATAGCTTCAGAAAAGTTTATTTTGTTCATAATTTAATAAGGTGCTAATTTTGTATCTGACTGTCCCTTTTCAAAAATCTTCTTTGGATTAGAAAATTTTTTTACAATTTTAGAGTAAGATTTAACAAAATTTACATCTAAACTTTGTTTAAAATTTAAGCTTTTTTGTTTTTTGGCTTTACCCACTGCATTTTTAACTTTCTTTTCATTTAATATATCAATTTTATTAATAGTTTTTTCGTTAAAAAACTTAACTAATTTAGACCTCATATCTCTAAAAGTATCTTTTTTTTTCCATTTTGATAATTCAGGATTTCTGTAATTAAATTCTAAGTCATCATTTTCTGGTCCAACATGACCACAAATTCTCATTGTGTCAATTTCGATAAATATGGGTTTGCTTTTTTTACGTGTCTTTATAAATGCTCTTTGAATTGCATTAAAAATTGTTTCTATTTTATAATCTTGAATTCTTATGTATTCTATATCGAATGATTTAACTTTTTGACTAAAATTTTTTGAAGTAGTTCTGTCTTTGATATTCGTATGAACAGAAAAATTATTATTTTCACAAATAAAAATTATTGGTAAAGAGTGGAAAGAAGCTAAATTTAAAGTTTCATAAACTATTCCCTCCTCCATACCACCGTCACCTATAATTGTCATTGTAATATCATTAGATCTATTAAATTTTTGTGCAAAGCTTGTTCCCAAAGCTATAGAGAACATACCTGACAAAATTGTTCCGCTGTAAAAATTAGTTTTAGAGTAAGATAGTTCTTGTGAACCAGCTAATCCAAAATTCGAACCATTTTTTTTTCCATAAAATTCAGATATCATCTTTTCTACGGGAGATTGTTTGGCTAGATAATATCCATGTGATCTATGATGAGATAAAACATAATCTTTTTTTTTAAGAAATAAAGAAGAACAAGATGCTAAAGCCTCTTGACCTAAACAAAAATGGATAGGGCATCTCATTAAATCTTCTGGATGGTATATGCTGATTAAATATTCTTGGGAAAATTTAATTAAATGATAAGTTCTATATATTTTAAGTAGTTGAAATTTGTTCATTTAGATTAGGGAGATATTCTTCATTCTCTTTATATTGAAGTAAAACTCATTTTCAAGTGGGTTTAATAAAATTTTATTATCAAAAGCAGACTTTAAGTCTCTTATTGCATTAGAAATATCTAATTTTACCTCAAAATTCATTAATTCTTTTACTTTATTAGATGAAATATGATACGAGCGATTATCATCTGAATGGGTTTGAATAATTTTAATATCATTTCCCAACTCATTTTTAGCTATCTGCGCTATTTCTTTAACACTATAATTTTTTCCTCCAACATTAAATATCTGACCATTGATTATTTTATCATCAGAAATCAATAATTGTTGATAAAACCTTACAATATCATCAATGTGAATATTTGGTCTTAATTGGTCTCCACCAAATATATTAAGCTCTCTCTTATGGTATCCGTGATTTGCAAAAATATTTACTATTACATCTAATCTTTGCCTAGGAGCAAAACCACATAAAGTAGCTGATCTTACGATAGAAGTAACAAAATTTTCAGACTTATATTTCAAAAGAATTTTTTCACACTCAGCCTTAAATTTTGAATAATCTGTCAGAGGTTCTAAAGACATATCCTCTGTAACATTCTTTTCATTTTTAATTCCATATACACTTGAGGATGAGGCGTAAATAAATTTTCTAACTTTTTTCTTTATTGCAGATTTTACCATAGGCTCAAATGGATCTAAGTTAATAGTCTTGCCAAGTATTGGGTTTAATTCAAAACTTGGATCGTTTGAGATACATGCTAAATGAATTACTATATCAATTCCCTCTAAGGAACTTTCAAATAATTTTAGATCTCTAATGTCACCTTTGATAATTTTTAAATTTTGATCTTCAGGCAAAACATCTTTGCCATAAATAAATAAATCAAATACTTTTATTTTATATCCATCTTTAAGTAGTTGTGGAACTAATTTAGATCCCAGATATCCTGCACCACCAGTAATTAAAATATTTGTCATTTTGAGCTTTCTATATATAGCTATTTTAATAAATGTGAAACTGTTTTTAAAATATCTAGTTTTTTTATCGGACTCTTATTTCCAATAGTGTTAGCTGATTTGGCTGCAGCCAAAGAAGACAAGAATAGTGAAAGTTCGTTATCTAATTTTTTAAATTGACATAGTGACAACATCGAAAGAAATGCATCACCAGCTCCTATTTTGTCAATTGGATCCATTGCAAAAGCTGGACAATTAATCATTTTATTTTTTCCATCTATTGTAAATGCACCTCTTTTTCCCTCAGTAACATTTAAATATTTTGATTTTATTTGATTTTTAAATTTTCTTGCAAGTTTAAATAAATCACCTTCTCTTTGATTCATTTCATATTTAAGTTCAGATGCATTAATAACTAAACTATCAATTTTGTTGTATTTATTAATACTATGTAGTCCTATATTGGTAGAATTTATCTGAGCATTGAGGCTATAAAATTTTTTTTTATTTGATATGTGTTTTGCTATTTTAGGAGTAATCATACCGTGACCATAATCAGCAACAATTATAAGGTCATATTTTTTATTCAATTTATCAAATTTTTTTAGCATTCTTTTTTCTTCAATTGGATTGAGATAATCGTCATTAATTGAATAGACCCCAAAAACTTTCCTATTATCTATTCTATCAATAAATCTTTTTTTTATTATAGTTGGCGATTTACTTTTCTTTAAAAAATTTAATTGAATATTGTTCTCAACAGTTTTTTTAATAAACTTCTCTTGTTCCCTATTTTCTCCTATTAAACTAAGTACAGATATATTTTTACAAAAAGAACTTAAGTGTCTAGCAATAGCAAGTGCACCACCAAGATATTGTTCTCTTCCAAAATCCTTAAAAACTAAAACAGGTTCCTTACCAGATTTACCCAAAGCTTCACAAAAGACATACTCATCGATTATAGTTTCACCAATGATAAGAACTTTTATATTACTAAAATTATTAACCAATTTGTTGATTTTTTTTATATCAAATTTTTTTTTGATTTTTGAAATAAATGTTTTTTGATTTTGAGAAAAAATATCAGTATATTTGTTCAATAAATTGCTTGAACTAAAAGTTTCTTCATCACTAAACAAAATCTTTCCCCCTACAGATTTGATAGCTAATTTTTCAGCTTTTATCATCCCTGTTAAGTCTGCTTTTTCATTTTTGTACTCAATTCCCTTAAAATATATATTTGGTTTAATTTTTTTAATCATCTCAGAAGCATTTTTTGAGTAATTAATTGAAATATAATCAATAATTCCAATAGATGATAAAGCTTCTGCCCTTAGTGTTGTGTTGAAATGGGGTCTATTTGGCCCTTTTTCAACATACTCATCAGCTGTAAGAGTTACAACTAAGATTTCACCCTGTTTTTTTGCAGATTCAAAATGTTTTATATGACCGATATGTAAAAGATCAAAAACACCATGACATAAAACAACTTTTTTTTTCTGTTTCTTCATATACTCAATTTTATTCTCTAACTGATCTAAGCTAAGTATTTTATTCATAAGTTAAGATTTATTGTTAGGTTGTTTCAATATTTACTTTCTTCCTGAATTTTTAAATTTATTTTCTTCCTGAATTCTTAATGTTTCTATAGTTTGTTTCCAAAAATCTAAATCTTTTTTTCTCTCAGTTTTAACAGAGTCAATTGGTCTCCAAGCAGATGGTGTCACACAATCAAAATTATGATCTTCTCTTTTTACATATCTGCATCTGTGACAAGACCCAACTTTTACGTGAGCCAAACAATTATAGACTTGATCTTCTTTACCATTTAAAGATTTTGAAACTATCTCTGGATCAGCAATTAAAGACTGTGCCATACCAAACATATCACCTTGTTTTTTCAACAATATATCTTCACCCTCCCTCAAAGAAGTTATATTTCCTTGTGCTATAACAGGAGTTTTGGTCATTTTCTTAAGTTCACCAGAGTACTCCCAATAGGTACCTTCTTTCATATGAATATACTTTTGTTTAGCAGTTTCATAAATTCCTGCTGTTACAGAATAATAGCAGAAGTTATTTTCATCTAGGTACTTAATTAAATTATTTATTTTTTTTAAATTTAGTCCATCTTCATGAAAATCATCAGCTGTTAATCTTGCTGCCAAATTGTTTAATTTTTTTATTTTATTTATTTTTCCAATGATATTTTTAACGATCCTAAGTCTGTTATTTTCACTACCCCCATATTCATCTTCCCTTTTATTCATATGTGGTGATAAAAATTCATGTAAAAGATATCCATGAGCCATATGTATTTCAATAAAATCAAAACCAGCTTCGTTTGCTTGGATAATTCCTTTGACAAATTCGTCCTCAATTTTCTTTATTTCGTCAATAGTTAATACTTGAGCTTCGATGCCAATATCTGGCACTATGTATTTGGATGGGCCAACTACTCGTTTATTTGAAAGATGAGAATTACCTTGAGCACCCACATGAAATAATTGAATAGATGATTTTGCTCCATATTTTTTTATCTCTGATGCAAGATTTTTAAGTCCTTCTAAATATCTGTCCTCTCCAATTCTCATTCCATTTTTTGTATCTGTTCCTTCCTCTGAAACCGAAACAGCTCCAATTGTTACCATACCCAGATTATTTTTTGACAAGTTCGAGAAAAAACTAATTATGTTATCTGTAACCTCACCGTTCTCATTAGCTTTATTGATGCTAACAGGAGAGCTAACAGTTCTATTTCTAATTATTTGGTTTCCTATTTTTATTGGACTATTTACAATTTTAAACATACATTTCTATATCATTTTTTTGATGGCAAAAAAAATTGTTTTACTTTTTATTCCCCTCATGCAACTGCAACTACCTACTTTATAATTGAGTTTTTTTTTATGAATTTTACATAATTTTGAAGATTTAATGACCTTTGTCTCTTTGAAATCACTAATTTCATTAAAATAAGTGGGACCACATAATAAAATAATTTTTTTGTTAAATAGCATACCTATGTGACTACCAAGTCCGACTGTAGAAATAATTATTTTTGAATTTTCAATTTTTTTATATAATTTAAATAAATTATCATTATTTTTTTGCCAAATAATTTTCATTTTGGGAAAATTTTTATTAATAAGTATTTCTAATTTTTTCCACTCATTAATTGGATACTCTTTCATTTTCCAATCTTTAGGAACAATCCAATTAAAAAAAATTGAATTGTTTTTTTTTAAACTTTTTTTATTTGTAAATAGCTTGTATTTTTTAATTTTAAAATAATTTGCTAAATGATCACATATATTTACTGTATTAATCTTTATATTTTGAGTTTTTTTTAAAATAGAAAAAATTAAAACTGAGTTTTCATATTTTGCTCTTTTGTTAAAAAGATCAATTATCAAATCAGACTTAATTATTTTTGTTTTTGCTTCTTTGGTATTAATTTTATGTATAGAAGAAATAAAATCACAGTTTTTTGCTATAGGAAATAATTTAACATCTGATATCCAAATTAAATTATTATATTTTAAATTTGGTACAAAAGTAAGAACTCTGAGGTAATCGCCTAAGCCAAAATTGGAATATCTGCTATCTGCTAAAATTATAAGATTATTTTTTTTCAATTCAAATTTTAGTTTACCAAAGAATTATCGAATGATTTATTTATGTCAAATTTTTTCTTATCAAAAAATCTAACCTCAATACTTATTCTTGTTTTTGTTCCTAAATTAACATTTCCACCGTGAATTAAATTGGGATGATGTATTAAAGCCTGGCCCTTTTTTAAATTTGGTCTTATGAAATTAAATTTTTTAATATAAGAGTTTTTAAAAGTTCTAGATATATATTTATTGTCGGTTTTATAATTTTTTAAATCATGATGATGTAAATGACTCTTCGGAGCTATTTTTAATGTGTATTTTTTGCCAAAACCAACAAGTGGTATCCAGAGTGTAAAAAAAGCATTCTTATCATTATTATATGCATCAATATGCTCGGCACCTCCATCCTTTTTTTTTTCAGGTCTTACTACTCTAAAGCCTGCAGCATTTAGTTTAACTTGTTTTTTTTTTGGTGAACCTACCCACCAAATTGAATTTAATTTATGCCCCCAAAATTCATTCATTAAAGCATGAATTTTCTTTTTAGCTTCAGTTGATAAAATTTTTTTAGAGTTAATATCAATATATCTTGTCTTTGGGTTTAAAAGTTTTTTTCTAATAATTTGATTATTATATTTCTTGTGGAAATTTTTTAACTCTGAATTATCTAACTTTTTAATTTCTTTGCATAAATTTTTAATTCTTTTATTTACTAAATTTAAGAAATGATCTATTTCTTTTTTTGTAAAAAGATTTAATTTACAGTATCCGTTTTTTAAAAAAAAATTTATATGTTTGTTTTTCAATTTTGAATTCCTTATATAAGTTAAGAATAAGTTGATTTAATATTATTTCAAATATTTAAACCAAATTTTGGTTGCTGATTTTATATTTTTTGGTGTCCAAAGAGGTGCGTTTTTCCACAGATAGATATCTTTCAACATTTCTTTAACTCCTTCTTCAAACTTGACTTTTGGTTTCCATTTTAATTGTTTCTTAATTTTGCTGATATTAGCCCATGTTTTTCTTGGTTCTCCAGGTCGATCAGGGATAAATGTTTTTTTTCCTCCAATTAATTTAACTAATTTATTCACAGATTGAGGACTACTGTTTCCCAAATTAAAAATTTGGCCTTTTGAGATGCTAATTGCAGCTTTAAAAAAGGCATTAGCCACATCAGTCACGTATATAAAGTCTCTGGATTGTTTTCCATTTCCAATAACAGTTAATGGTTTGTTTGCTAATTTTTGTTTAAAAAAAACTCCAAAAACAGCACCGTATGCGCCTGTTGTCCTCACTCTAGGTCCATAAGCATTAAATATTCTAATAGAATTAACAGGTAAATTATAAACTTTATTCCAATGTAACGATGCTTGTTCTCCCAAGTTTTTACTTAATGCATAAGGATATTGAGGATCTGTTTTGAAATTCTCTTTAGTTTTTTTACTATTCAAACCGTAACAAGATGATGACGCCGCATAAACAAATTTTTTAACTTTTGCATATCTAGAAGCCTCTAAAACGTTAATTGTACCTTGCACATTAGTCATCAAATACTTTTTGGGATTTTCAATTGAAGGGACCACATCACCTATACCTGCTAGATGAAAAACATAAGTTACATTTTTAAAAAATTTATCTTTTTTACTAAGTTTATTAATGTCGGTTTTTTTAAAATAAAAATTTATATTTTTAAGGTTGTGTTTTATATTTTCAATCCGCCCTCCAACAAGATTATCTATTACTCTAACTTCATATTTTTTTATCAACAAAAGATCTGCTAAATGACTTCCAATGAATCCAGCACCTCCTGTTATAAGTGCGATTTTTTTATTTTTTTTACTCATTTAAAATACCTAATTTTTGTGAATTTAATCCATAAACTTTTTTTTAAACTATTCATCTTGTTTATTTTATATTTAGATACTATCCACATGATTAATTATCGAACATAATGCGTTCAATTATTGAACAGTCAAGACAATATTATCAGAGAAAACCTCAATTTTGATAATCTTGCCTTTATTTTTTTTACTTCTTAGAATCGTTTGATAAATTTAGTTTAATTTTTCATCATAGACAATATTTTTGAGTGATCTTGCCTTGGAATTTTATATTTGTGAATTTTATTAATATCTTTCATTCGTTCTATAAAACCAATTTTAATATTTAATTTTTTTAGAACTTTAAGAGTTTTATTATTA
>MDSZ01067141.1_pt1 | contig 10548 bp, 8 predicted proteins | sample 811201 | NCBI WGS metagenome assembly MDSZ01 (sample SAMN05326647, study PRJNA326480) | marine metagenome | isolation source: seawater | place: Indian Ocean: North | collected 2010
GATTGACTATACTTATAAAAAATAAGACTAAAGAAATAGCTATTCTCAAAACTTTAGGATTGAGTAATAAATCGATAAAAAAAACTTTTTTTCTTACTGGATTAACAATAAGTTTTTTTGCTACATTAAGTGGAGTAATTCTAGGTATTATATTTTCAATAAATATTGAAAAATTAAGAATCTTTCTTTCAACAGTATTTAATTTAGAAATTTTTCCATCTGACATATATTTCTTGGATAAATTACCTAGTGAAATTAATATAAATTCAATTTTAATTATTTTTTTTATTTCAATAATAATTTCAGCTATTGCATCATATTTACCTGCAATGAAAATTTCAAAAATGAAAACATTTAGAGCTTTGAGATATGAATAAAACTTTATTAGAAATAATAAATTTAAAAAAGAGCTATGATCATATAAATGGCTCGATAAATCTTTTTCATAACATTAATCTAAAAATTAAAGAAGGTGAGCTGGTTGCATTAATTGGCCCTTCTGGATCTGGCAAATCCTCTTTACTTCATATGTTTGCTTTACTCGATAAACCATCAAAAGGTAAAATTATTTTTAATGGCAAAGATAACATAAATTTATCAGATGATCAAAGAGATGAAATTCGAAGAAAAAATATTTCAATAATTTTTCAAGATAATAATTTGTTAACTGATTTTACTGCTATCGAAAATATTATGATGCCTTTAATAATAAAAGGTGAGAATGAAAAAAAAATATTAGATAAAGCAAGAAAAATTTTAAAAGATGTTAAAATTTATAATAGATCAGATCATTTTCCAAAAGAACTTTCAGGAGGAGAACAACAAAGAGTAGCAATTGGAAGGGCACTTATAGCAGAAACGAAACTAATTTTAGCAGATGAACCGACTGGAAATTTAGATTTTAAAACTTCTAAAGATATATTCTCTCTATTCTTAAAATTAAAAAAACTAAATAAAACTATTGTTTTTGCAACTCATAATAGAGAACTTGCTAACAGGGCTGATTACAAGTTGTTTATTTCTAATGGTAATATAAAACGAGTGAATGCAAGTTAGTGAAAAAGTTTTCAATAATATAAAAATTCATACCCAGTATTCAATTTGTGAAGGTGCAATAAAAATAGATGAATTAGCAGAATACTGTAAAGAGAACAAAATTAAATCACTTGGGCTTGCCGATAGCTATAATCTTTGTGGCGCATTAGAATTTTCTGAAAAACTATCTAAAGTAGGCACTCAGCCAATTATAGGAACTCAAATTAATTTAAAAGATCAAAATATAATTGGAAAAATAACTCTTTATGCAAAAACGGAGCAAGGTTATAAAAATCTTACAAAATTATCATCTCTAAGTTATCTAAAAAGCAAAGAAACTGAGGAGCCGTCCTGTAAAATAGAAGATTTAATAAAAAATAATAAGGATTTAATTTTGTTAACTGGAAATTATAGAGATTTTTTTGGTAAGTTATTTCAAGCAAATAAGTTTAAGAAATTTCATGAAATAATTAATATTTTTAAAAAATCTTTTTCTGAAAGACTATATTTTGAGATACAGAGGCATAATGATAAAGATGAAAAAAACTTTGAAAACTATCTTTTAAATAATTCAAAATCTTTAGATATTCCATTAATAGCTTCTCAAGATGTTTTTTATCTCAGCAAAGAAATGCACGAAGCACATGATGCTCTTAGATGTATCGGTGAGAAAAAATTTATAGATGATAAAAATAGGCTTAAATTAAGTGATCAACATTTTTTAAAAAAAAATAATGATATTTCAGAGTTATATGCAGATATCCCTGAAGCTTTAGAAAATAATTATAATTTTCATTTGAGATTTAACTTTAAGCCAAAAAAAACTAAACCCATCTTACCAACAGTAGGAAATAAAGAAAATAATTTACCAGAAAACGAACTTTTAAAACAAGCAAAATATGGGTTAAAAAATAGAATAGAAAATTTTATAGTAAAAAAAAATAATTCTAAATCAAAAGAGGATTTAACAAAAATATATGAAGATAGATTGAAACATGAAATTAACATTATTAATTCAATGGATTATGCAAGTTATTTTTTAATTGTTTCAGATTATATTAAGTGGGCAAAAACTAATTCAATACCTGTCGGGCCAGGAAGAGGTTCAGGTGCTGGATCTTTAGTAGCATACTGTTTAGACATTACAGATCTTGATCCAATAGAGTATGATTTAATTTTCGAGAGATTTCTAAATCCTGACCGTATTTCGATGCCTGATTTTGACATAGATTTTTGTGAAGAAAAAAGAGATTTGGTTTTTGAATATTTAAAAAAAAAATATAAAGATGGTGTTGCGCATATAATTACTTTCGGAAAATTAAAAGCAAGGATGGCTTTAAGAGATGTAGGTAGAGTTTTAGGATTATCTTATGGACATGTTGATAGGCTTTGTAAAATGGTTCCATTTGATCCTTCTCGTCCATTAACATTAAAAGAGTCAATTGATAGAGAGCCTAGATTTAAAGATGAAGTTAAAAATAATCCAAAAGTAAAAAAACTTTTAGAACTTTCTTTAAAATTAGAAGGTTTGAACAGAAATATGGCTACACATGCTGCTGGTGTAGTAATCGCCGGAGATAAACTTGCAGAACAATTTCCACTTTATGTTGATCATAGTTCTAATCTTGTTTTGCCTTCAACTCAATTTGACATGTATTCATCTGAAAATGCTGGGTTAGTAAAATTTGATTTATTAGGTTTAAAGACTTTAACTGTAATTGACAAAACTTTGAAGAGATTAAAAGCAAAAAATATTAAATTAGATATAAGTAAAATTGATCAAAACGATGCAAAAGTTTTCTCTTTATTATCTACAGGTGAAACTACTGGATTATTTCAATTGGAAAGTGCTGGTATGAGAGAAGCTATCAAACAAATGAAACCAAATAAATTTGATGATATAATAGCTTTAGTAGCATTATATCGTCCTGGTCCTATGAGTAATATACCAATTTATAATGATTGTAAAAATGGCAAAAGAGATCCTGACTATATTCACCCAACTTTAAAAAAAATTTTAGAACCAACTTATGGAATAATCATTTATCAAGAGCAAGTGATGCAAATCGCGCAAACATTAGCTGGTTTTACAGCTGGCGAGGCAGATATTTTAAGAAGAGCAATGGGGAAAAAAAAGAAAGCAGAATTAGACAAACAAAAAGAGAGATTTATAAATGGAGCGACTAAAAACGGAATAGCCAAAGATGTTGCTAATTTTGTTTTTACAAAAATAGAGCCTTTTGCTCAGTATGGGTTTAATAAAAGCCATGCAGCTGCTTATGCTTTGATTGCATATCAAACAGCTTATTTAAAAACTTATTATAAAGAGGATTTTATTGCTGCAACCATGACAACTGAACTCACTAATACATCTAAACTAAGAGAATTTGTTGAAGAATTAAAAAGATTAAAAGTTGAGATAATTAGACCTTCAATAAATAAGTGTTTTGCAGAATTTAAAGCAACTGAGGGAAAAATCTATTATGGTTTGGGAGCAATTAAGAATGTTGGTTTCGAGGCTATTTCCAATATTATAAAAGAAAGAGAAAAAAGGGGTAAATTTAAATCATTAATTGATTTCATTAATAGAATAGACGTAAAAGATGTCAATAAGTTACAACTAGAAGGTTTAACAAAAGCAGGTGTATTTGATGAATTTGATACGAATAGAAATAAAATATTTCAATCTATACCAAAGATTATCCAAAAAATAAAAAATATTAATTTAGATAAAAATAATAATCAGACTAATCTTTTTGAAAATAATAATGATCATGAAGGTAATTTTGAATTTTTGCCTTGTAAAAAGTGGAAACAAAAAGAACTTTTATCAGAGGAATTTAAATCTTTAGGATTCTATATTTCAAATCATCCATTAAATGAATATGATGAAATTTTCAAAGATCTTAAAATAATATCTTATAACGATTTTTTGAACAACAATGAAAGTGAAGGTTTAATTGCTGGTACAGTCATGTCTATACAGGAAAAAAAAAGCGCAAAAGGAACTCCTTACGCAATAGTCAAATTTAGCGATATAAAAAGAGAATTTGAGCTATTTTTATTTGCTGAAATATTAATTAATAATAGGGACTTGATAAAAGAGACAGAATCATTTGTGCTAACATTACAAAAAGATAAAATTTCTGATGAGAGCATCAAAAGAAGAATAAATGTAAGAAAAATCATAAGTTTAGATGAATTAATCAATAAACCTTACTCAAAAGTGACGATAGAAGTAAAAGATAATTTCAAAATTGAAGAAATTAAAGAAATTTTATCGTTATCTGGAGACACTGAAATTAATTTGATTGTAAATAACGATAATAAAAAAGCTCGGTATTCTCTTCAAAATAATAGAAAATTTGATTTGAAGCACTTTAAAGCTCTAAAAGCTAAGGATTATGTTGAAAAAATAACCTTTTAGAGTATTGATTTTTCATATTGATTGTATATATCAGTTAATAATTTCGCACACAGTTATAAGGGCAATACCCTACCGGTCCATTAATTTGGAATTACTGTGGTGGATTAACCGGAAAAAATATGAACGTACCAAAAGTAGATATTAAACAACTTCTAGAAGCAGGTGTACACCTAGGCCACAAGACTTTGAGATGGAATCCAAAAATGAAAAAATATATTTTTGGAGAAAAAAATTCAATACATATAATTGATTTAACCCAGACAGTAGAATTTCTTAAAAACGCATTAGTGCAAGTACATAAAACAATAGCTAGCGGAGGAAAGTTATTAATAGTTTCAACTAAAAAACAGGCTTCAGAACAAGTAAGTGAATTAGCAAGAGAAACAGGCCAATTTTTTGTAAATTATAGGTGGCTCGGAGGAATGTTAACTAACTGGAATACGATACAGAATTCAATAAAAAGATTAAAAAAATTAGATAGTCAATTATCTCAAGAAAACTTAGGTTTTACAAAAAAAGAAATATTAAAATTTGGTAAGGAAAAAGAAAAACTTCAAAGATCACTAGGAGGCATAGCCGAAATGAAAAAAACCCCTGATCTGATTTTTATAATTGACACAAACATAGAGTCTTTAGCTGTTGCAGAGGCAAAAAAACTCAATATTCCAATTATTGCAGTCTTAGACACTAACTCAGATCCCACTGATATAGACTATCCTATACCAGGCAATGATGATGCAAGAAGATCTATTAACCTATATTGTGAACTTTTAAAAAATACAATTAAAGATGCTAAAAAGTTCATAAAAGGTGATGATAAAATAGAAGAAAAGAATAAAAAATCTGAAGTAAAACAAAAGTAATTTAAAAATTTCTGCATATGTCAAATAAAGTCCAACTAGATAATATAAAGAAACTTAGAGAACTAACAGGAGTTGGCTTTAAAGATTGCAAAATCGCTCTAGACGAAACAAACGGAAACTTAGAAAAATCAGTAGAGTTTTTAAGAAAAAAAGGGATTGCCAAAGCATCAAAAAAAATGAGTAGAACTGCTTCAGAAGGATTAGCCTTAGTAAAAGAAGCTAATGGGCAGATATCAATAATTGAAATTAATAGCGAAACAGATTTTGTTGCAAAGAATGAGGACTTTATTAATTTTTGTAAAGAGCTGTCTGAATTAAATTTCATAAATAAAGGTAAAATTCAAGAATTAGAAAATTCAAAAATGAAAAATCAATTAAGTGTAAAAGATAATTTAGTAAATCTAATAGCCAAGATAGGAGAGAAGATTACAATCAGAAGAACTAATTTTTTTGACAATAATAATGGAGACAATTTTTTTTATGTTCACTCGGCAATAGAGAAAAATATAGGTAAGATTATTTCAATTGTTAAATTAAGTGGAATAGTAAAAGGAAAAAATGATGATATTGGAGTGAAAATTGCTATGCATATTGCAGCTTCTAATCCATTAGCAATAGATAAAGACGGAATTGAAAAGGCTATAGTTGAAAAAGAGCTAGAAATAATTAAGGCAGAAACTAAGAACTCAGGAAAACCTAAAGAAATGATAGAAAAAATTTCAAATGGAAAAATTAATAAGTTTCTTAGCGATAATTCATTATTAAGTCAAATTTGGATTATGGATCCTAAGAAAAAAGTCTTAGATATTTTGAAAGAAAAATCATTTGAGGAAGAAATTAAAGTAATTGATTTTGTGAAATATAAAGTAGGAGAAGGAGTTTAAATTGACTAATGAATTCAACGAAAAAAATTATTCATTAAAAATGGATAAGAGCATTCAATCTTTTAAAAAGGATATTGGAACTTTAAGAACAGGCAGAGCAAATACCAATATGCTAAATACAATCAAAGCCGATGTTTATGGGCAGATCATGCCTATAGATCAACTAGCAACTATAAGTGTACCAGAAGCAAGAACTATATCGATTCAAGTATGGGACAAAGGAAATATTTCGATTATTGAGTCCGCCATTCAAAAGTCAGAACTTGGAATTAATCCTCAAATCGATGGTCAGATAATTAGATTGAGAATACCGGATTTAACAGAGGAGAGAAGAAAAGATTTGATTAAAATTTTAAAGAATATGGCTGAAAAAGCAAAAATATCTATTAGAAACATCCGAAGAGAGGCAAATGAAGATTTAAAAAAAAAACTAAAGAGTAAAACTATTTCAGAAGATCAAAATAAAAATTTTGAAAAAACCATTCAAAAGCTCACAGACATTAATATAGAAAGTATTGAAAAAATCTTAAACGAAAAAGAAAAAGAGATAATCCAAATATGAACAATCTCAATCATATTGCCTTTATCATGGATGGCAATGGGAGATGGGGTAAAAAAAAGAAAAAAAACAGAAATTTTGGTCATTTAAAAGGAGTTGAAACAGTTAAAAAAATTGTATCTAGCTCTATAAAATTCAAAATACCAATTGTAACTTTTTATGTATTTTCTTCAGAAAATTGGAAGAGACCTCAAAAAGAAATATCGTTTCTTTTTAAACTTATAAATAATTATTTCTCTAAAGAAATAGAAAATGTAATCTCCCAAGGTATAAAAATTAATATTATTGGTGAATTAAAAAAATTGAATTCAGATATTAGAACTAACTTAAAAAAAACTATGAAATTGACAAAAAAAAACAAAAAAATTACTGTTAATTTAGCTATTAATTATGGTTCTAAAAATGAAATACTAAATGCTTCTAAAAAAACAAAAAAATTGAACTTAAGAAATTTTGAAAAGAATCTTTATACAAATGGTATGCCAAACCCAGATATTTTAATAAGGACTGGAGGACATCAAAGATTGAGTAATTTTATGTTATGGCAATTAGCTTATTCAGAATTATTCTTTTTAAAAAAATTATGGCCGGAATTTAACTCTCAAGATTTATTGAATATCATTAAAAGATTTAAAAAAAGTAAAAGAAATTTCGGTGGTATTTAAAAATGACAATTAATTTAAAAAAAAGATTATTTACTTCAATTTTATTATTTTTGCTAATTTATCTAATCGCATATTCAAGTTTTTTTTTAGTTTTTAGTTTACTTGTATTAGGTGTTTTATCCATAATAGAATTTTTTACATTATTAAAAAAAATTGATTATAGATTATTAATTACTTGTATCTTAAATACTTTATTTGTTATTTATATTTTTATTTTTTGTTTTTTATTTTTCTTTTTTTTAAATTTTTTACATTTAAAAATATTATTACTTTCTATTCTAGTTGGATGTGCAAGCTCTGACATCGGAGGTTATATCACAGGAAAAATTTTTAAAGGGCCTAAGCTTACAAAAATTAGTCCAAAAAAAACTATTTCAGGTTCAGTTGGTTCAATATTTATAACAATGATAGTATTATCAATCTTAGTTTTTTACTTCACTGAAACTTTTAACATTAAAATACTGTTTGTAGCTATCATAACTTCATTAGCCTGCCAATTTGGAGATTTATTTTTTTCATTTCTAAAAAGAAAAGCTAAAGTAAAAGATACAGGAAACTTTTTTCCTGGACACGGTGGAGTTTTAGATAGACTAGATGGGATTTTACTTGGACTTCCTATAGGAACATTAAGTTTTGTTGTTTTATTTTAAATGAAAATTAAATTATCAGTTTTAGGATCTACTGGCTCTATAGGGAAATCTACTTTTGATATAATAAATAAGAAAAAAAATTCTTTTAAAATAAATTTATTATGTGCAAATAAAAATTATAATTTAATTTGCAAACAAATTAAAAATTATAAACCAAATTTTTTTGTAATAAGTAATAAAAGTATTTATGAAAAAGTTAAAAAAAAATTTAAACAAAGTAAAACCATATTTTTAAATAACTTTAATACAATTGGTAAAAAAAAATCTGACATAACTATTTCAGCTATACCTGGTATTGCTGGATTAAGTCCTACATTAACAATGATAAAACATAGCAAAAAAATTTTAATTGCTAATAAAGAATCAATTATATGTGGATGGAGCTTATTACAAAAAAATTCAAAAAAATACAAAACCAAAATTATTCCGATTGACTCAGAACATTATTCTATATTTAAACTTTTGGAGTATCATAAACTAAATGAAATAAAAAAAATTTATTTAACTGCTTCTGGCGGACCATTTCTAAATTATAAGATAAATCAATTTAAAAGAATAAAACCTAAAGACGCTATAAAACATCCTAAATGGAAAATGGGAAAAAAAATTAGTGTTGACTCCTCAACCTTGATGAACAAAATTTTAGAACTTATAGAGGCACAAAAATTATTTAATATTTCAAGAAAAAAAATCGATATTCTCATTCATCCTAACTCTTTGGTTCATGCAGTCATTAAGTTAAAAAATGGACTTACAAAATTCTTATATCACGAAACTTCAATGATAATTCCTCTTGTAAATGCCATTTTTGACGGAAATTTAAATATTAATGATTTTATTAAATCACAAAAAGAGACAGGTATAGAAAATCTAATTTTTAAAAAAGTTGATAAAAAAACTTTTCCTTTAATAAGGTTAAAAGATAAAGCTAATGAGCTTCCTTCCACAGCGATAATTATTAATGCGTCTAATGAAATATTAGTTGATCAATTTCTCCGAAAAAAGATACCTTTTTTAAGCATATTCAAAATCATAATGGCCATTCTCAACGATAAAAATTACAGAAAATATGCTATAAGAAAACCGAAAAATATTAAGCAAATCAACAATATTGATATGTGGGCAAGAGATAAAACATTTGAAAAAATAAAAAAGATATCATGAAAAAAATTTCGATTTATTTATTATCAGTTTTTTTATTTTCAACTTTTCTAAGAGCTGAAATTGTAAAAGATGTTGTGATTAGTGGTAATGAGAGAATTTCAGATGAAACTATAAAAATATATGGTGAAATAGAAATTAACAAAGACTATAAAGATAAAGATTTAGATAATATTCTCAAAAATTTATATGAAACAGATTTTTTTGAAGATATAAATATAGATCTTAACGGTAATAAATTATCAATTGATTTGAAAGAGTATCCAGTTATAAATCAATTAATAATCATCGGCGAAAAATCTAACAAATTTAAGGACCAAATCAAAAAAATAATTTTATTAAAAGAAAAAAGATCTTTTATAAAATCTTATTTAGCCAAAGACATAGAGACAATAAAATCTTTATATTCTGCTTTAGGATATAACTTTAGCAAAGTTGAAACAAAAGTTAAAAAAATAGATGACAAAAATTTTGATTTATTAATAGAAGTTGAACGAGGCGACCAAACCAAAATATCTTCCATAAAATTTTTAGGAAATAATAGTATTAGAGCAAGTAGACTTAAAGATGTGATAGCTAGTGAGGAAGATAAGTTTTGGAAAATTATAACAAAAAATACTAACTTAAGTGAAAATTTAATAAGTTTAGATATACGATTATTAACAAATTATTATAAATCTTTAGGTTTTTATGATGTTAACGTCAATTCAAACTTAGCCCAACTTAATGAATCTGGAAATGCAGAATTAATTTATTCAATAGAAGAAGGCATTAGATACACTATAAGCAAAATCTCAACAAATGTGGATAAGGTGTTTGATAAAAATTTATTCTTTCCATTAAATGATATTTATAAAAAATATGTTGGAGATTATTATTCACCGTTTAAGGTAAAAAAACTTTTAGATGAATTAGACGAAATTATTGATTTTAATAATTTACAATTTGTTGAACATAATGTTCAAGAAACTGTAACCGGTGACACTATAAATATAGTTTTGAATGTTTTTGAGGGTCAAAAAACTCTAATTGAGAGAATTAACATAACTGGAAATAGTGTGACAAATGAGGATGTCATAAGGGGTGAATTGATTATTGACGAAGGAGACCCATTCAGTGATTTAAATTTAAACAGATCTATAGCTGAAATTAAAAGTAGAGGTATTTTTAAGAATGTTAAATCTAATGTAGTCAGTGGTTCAAAAAAGAACTTAAAAATAATAAATATAGAAGTTGAAGAAAAGCCTACAGGTGAAATAAGTGCAGGAGCTGACATAGGGACTAATGGCGGTAGTTTTGCAGTA
>MDSZ01123686.1_pt1 | contig 10547 bp, 8 predicted proteins | sample 811201 | NCBI WGS metagenome assembly MDSZ01 (sample SAMN05326647, study PRJNA326480) | marine metagenome | isolation source: seawater | place: Indian Ocean: North | collected 2010
CTTGATAATGATTAAAACCAAGAGCTTCAAAAAAATCCATATCAATTATAGATGCACCAGTCGCAACAATTGCATCAACCATATTATATTTCACAAGATCTTTGTAAATATTCATACATCCTGCTGCTGAAGTAGACCCTGCCAATGTTAAAAAAATTGTACAGTCTTTATCTTTTAACATTTCATTAAAAATATTTGCAGCATTTGCAGTCTCTCTTGAAACAAATGACATTTTTTCCATTGAAGATATAATTTCTCTAGAGTCAAATGAGGTAATATCTATATGTTTAATTGGATTTTTAAGAAAATCTTTTTTGCTGTTGTGAGTAAGTTTTTTATCTTCTGACATTAAGCGACAAGAGTAGCTTTATTAATGTCCTTATTGTACAAGCTCATAATCGGCTTATCTTCAACTTCATAAATTTCATCTGAATAAAAACCATTGAATTGAGTTCTGAAAGTTAGTCCATAAGCGCCTAGCTGCCCGAGTTCAATATAATCATTTTCCTTAATATTATTTGGAAGAATAAATGGACCTTTCATGTAGTCCATACTATCACATGTAGGACCAAAAAAATTAAATGCAGTCATTTTTTTTGAAATTATTTTATTAGATGTTTCTTTAATCATCTTTGATGGATAAATAATATTTGGAGTTCCCGCATCAAATAGTGTTCCGTAAGTTCCATCATTTATATATAATTTTTGTTTTTTTCTCAGGTTTACTCTCACAATAGTAGAACCGCTTTCAGCAACTAATGCCCTTCCTGGCTCACAAATTATTTTTGGCATTTTTTCAAGCTTTAAATTTTCTAGTCCTTTTTTAATTTCATCAAAATATTCTATTAAGTTATGTGGTACCAAATCAGGATAGATTGTAGGAAAACCACCTCCGACATTAATAAAATCGGGAATTATTTTAGTTTTTTTTATTATGTTTCCTATTTCAGAAATTCCTTTAGCGTATGATATAGGATGCATGCATTGAGAGCCAACATGAAAACTTAATCCAACTTTTAATGCATATTGTTTTGCTAGTCTTAAAAGACCCAAAGCTTCAGAGTTTAGGGCTCCAAATTTTTTCGATAAATCTATTTCTGCATGTTCATTAGATACGGCTACTCTAACAAATAATTCTAAATCTTTAGCGTTATCTGTATTTTTAATTATTTTGATAAGTTCTTCTTTAGTATCTAAAGAAAATGTTTTGATACCAAAATCAAAATATGCACTTCTAATACTTTCAGGACTTTTGACGGTATGCATAAAAGAACATTTTGCCGTACTTTTATATTTTCTTATTTGTTTAATTTCCTCAATAGAAGCCACATCGAATTTATTAATACCACTATTAAGGAGTGTTTTTATTATTAAGGGATGAGAATTAGTTTTTACAGCGTAAAGAATATCTCCAGGAAAGTTTTTTTGAAAAAATTTTGATGCAATAGTAACAGAATTTTTTCTGATACAATAAACTGGTTTTTCAGGTTTCAGTTGATTTATTAAATCTTCAACTGACTTAAATTTTTGCATATTTAATGCCTCCAAAAAAAATTTAACAAAAAAAAAGCTTCTAAAATCTTTAGAAATTCTTTTATAAAATGTGCAATTAAGCCAATAATAAATGGATGTAAAGTAAATAATTACCTATTGAAATTTACTAATTAACCTCCATATAAAGATCATGAAAAACGAAGCTATACTTCAAAATTTAAGTGATTTTGACAACAAATCCTTACTTATCGTTGATGATGATAATCCTTTTAGAGAGAGGTTATCAAGAGCTATGGAAAAAAAAGGTTTTGAGGTTTTACAAGCTGAAAGTGTAAAAATGGGAATAGATACTGTTAAATTGAAAAAACCTGGATTCGCTGTTGTAGATTTAAGATTAGCTGATGGCAACGGCTTAGAGGTTGTAAAAGAAATTCAAATGTCAAATTCATCAAGTAGAATTATTATGTTAACTGGTTATGGAAATATACCTACAGCAGTAGCAGCCATTAAAGAGGGAGCAATCGATTATCTTGCTAAACCAGCTGATGCTGACGATGTTGAAAAGGCTTTGCTAGCTGATCCAGCTAAAAAAGCTGCTCCACCTGAAAACCCAATGTCTGCAGATAGAGTTAAGTGGGAACATATTCATAGAGTATTCGAATTATGCAACAGAAATGTTTCAGAGACTGCTAGAAGGTTAAAAATGCACAGAAGAACTCTACAAAGGATCTTATCTAAAAGATCTCCTAGATAATTTTTTTAAGCTTAATTATTTTTTTAAATAATAAAGACAAAAGTATAATTTTAAATAATTCAGCTAATAAAAATGGCTTTACTCCTAAACTTAAGATGGGCTTGTCCCAACCGATTAATGTTCCAAGCCATAAAACCCCCAATAAATAAATTGTTGATACTGCTAAAAGAAGTTTAATAAATACTTTTATCAAATTATCCTTTTGTTTGATGTGACTAGCAAAGTAGCAAGCAGATAAAAATCCAATCAAATAACCCATAGTTGGTCCAGTAAAGTAAGCTATACCAATACCTCTTTCAGGTGAATTTGAGAAAACTGGCAAACCAATTATACCCTCTAATAAATACAAACTTACAGTTAAAATACCAATTTTATATCCAAAACCTAAACCTAAAAATAAAACTACAAATGTTTGCATCGTCATTGGCACTGGATAAAATGGAATCTTTATTTTAGCCGAAATAGCTAATGCAATTGATCCTAATATAATCACTAAAAACGATCTGATCACTTTCGATTGAAAATTTTGTTTTATTAATTCCATAATTAATATTACCTTTTATTATATTGATATTCTAGTAGTAAATTTAAAAATATTGCAAATGTATTTTTCTTTGAATAGATGATATTACAAATTAACAAATAACATTGAATGAGAAAAATAAAAAAAACTGATCATTTCTATTTAATTGATGGGTCCGGATATATATTTAGAGCTTATTATGCCTTACCACCTTTAACTAGAAAAAGGGATGGATTACCAACAGGAGCAGTTAGTGGATTTTGCAGCATGTTATTTAAATTGCTAGAAGACTCTAAATCTAATTCAAATTTACAGAAACCAACACATTTTGCAGTTATATTTGACTCAGCAAGAAAGACATTTAGAAACGAAATTTACAGCGAATATAAAGCTAATAGATCCGAGGCACCTGAAGATTTAGCACCCCAATTTGAATATATTAGAAAATCAGTCTTAGCTTTTAATTTACCATCAGTTGATCTTGTGAATTATGAAGCTGATGACCTAATTGCTACATATGTAGATCAGATTTTAAAACAAGGTGCGAAAGTAACAATTGTTTCATCGGACAAAGATTTGATGCAACTATATAAAAAAGATGTTCGTATTTTTGATCCAATGAAAAATAAATTTATAGGTGAAGATGATGTTTTTAATAAATTTGGAGTAGACGCTAGTAAAGTAATTGATGTTCAAGCATTAGCTGGGGATAGCAGTGATAATGTTCCTGGAGTTCCTGGTATTGGTGTTAAGACAGCTGCTGAATTAATAAATAAATATGGAACATTAGAAAAACTTTTAAAGTTTGCACATGAAATAAAACAAAACAAGCGAAGAGAAACTTTAATAGAGAATAAAGAAAAGGCTTTAATTAGTAAAAAACTTGTAACCCTGGACCATGATGCTCCAGTTGATAGAGAATTAAATGAATTTGAGTTAAAGGAAATTGATAAAGATAAGCTTTATGATTTTTTAAGAGAAATGGAATTCAATAGATTATTAAGTTCAGTAATTTCTGTTTATGGTGAGCCAAATTTAAAAGACCCTAGTATTGCAAAAATTGAAAAATCAGAAAAGATAAAACCAATCAATAACAAGGATTATTATTTAATTCAAAACGAAAAAGAAATAAATGACTGGTTAATCGAAGCAGAAGAAGCAGGAGAAATTGCAGTCGATACAGAAACAGATTCTCTTGACCCTCATCAGGCAAATTTAGTTGGCATATCTTTCAGTACAAAAATAGGTAAGGCCTGCTATATACCATTAGGGCATAAGTCAAAAAAAAATTTAAATAAAAAAGAAGTTTTAAAAAAGATTAGACCTCTTCTAGAAGACCCAAGTATTAAAAAAATTGGCCAAAATATAAAATTCGATTTTATAATATTTTATAAGAATGGAATTCATCTTAACTCCATGGAAGATACAATGTTAATGTCTTATGTACTTGATGCCGGAAAAAATAGACATAATATGGATACATTATCTGAATTACATCTAAATCATAAGACTATCTCATTTAAAGAGTTAGTTGGAACAGGTAAAAAAGAAATAAATTTTAGTGAAGTTGAAATAGATAAAGCGAAAAATTACGCAGCAGAAGACGCTGATATTACTTTTAGACTTTACAAAAAATTTTATAAAAGCCTTAAAGCTGAAAAATTAATCAATATTTACGAAATTTTTGAAAAACCATTAATTAATATTTTAGCATTTATGGAAATAGAAGGTATAAAAGTTGATAAAGAATTTTTAAAATCTTTGTCTTTAAAATTTAAAAAAAAAATAGAACAGATTCAGAGTAAGATTTACAAAATTTCAAAAAAACAATTTAATATTGCATCTCCTAAACAGTTAGGTGAAATAATTTATAATGAATTAAAAATAGCTGGAATAAAAAAAACAAAAAAAGGTAGTTTTGCTACAAGTGCGTCAGTTTTAGAAGACCTAGCATTTAAAGGATATAATTTTGCTCAATTAGTTTTGGATTGGAGGCAATTATCAAAATTAAAAAATACTTATACAGACTCGCTTCAAGGACATCTAAATCCTAACACTAAAAGAGTTCATACATCTTTCCTGCTAGCAGCAACTAATACAGGAAGACTAGCGTCAAGTGACCCCAACTTACAGAATATTCCTATAAAAACTGATGATGGCAGAGATATCAGAAAAGCATTTATTGCCGAAAAAGGTAATGTATTAATTTCTGCAGATTACAATCAAATTGAAATGCGAATACTAGCTGATTTGGCTGATGTTAAAGAATTAAAAAAAGCATTTAAAAATAATGAGGATATTCATTCTCTTACTGCTAGCCAGATATTTAATATTGATATTAAAAAAGTTAATAAGGATCAAAGGAGAAAAGCAAAAGCTATAAATTTTGGAATAATTTATGGAATATCACAATATGGATTAGCAAAACAAATAAATGTTTCTAATTATGAGGCTGAGGAATTTTTAAAATCTTATTTTGCAAAATTTCCAGAAATTAAAATTTATATGGATAATACTATTAAATTTTGTAGAAAAAGTGGATATGTAACTAATATTTTTGGAAGAAGGTCTCACTTTAATGCAATTAATGATAAAAATTATAATATAAGAAATTTTCAAGAAAGAGCGGCTATAAATGCTCCAATTCAAGGTTCGGCTTCAGAACTTATGCGTCTTGCAATGATAAGATTGAGTAAAAAACTTAGTGAACAAAGTTTATTAAAATCAAAAATACTTTTACAAATTCATGATGAGCTAATTTTTGAAGTTACTAAAAATAAAAAGGATGAAATGATGAAAATCATCAAAGATGAAATGGTTAGTGTTGCAAACAGTGATTATCACTCATTTTCTATCCCTCTAACAGTTGATATAAATAGTGGTGATAATTGGGGATCTCTTCATTAAATTTATTACATTGCCCAAATTAGAACAATTTAGTATTTTTAAAGTAATTGATGCATAAACAAATTATTGCCTTAGTAGATGATGATAGGAATATTCTTACGAGCTTAAGTATAGCGCTTGAAAAAGAGGGCTTTAAAGTTCAAACTTATATTGATGGAGAAAGTGCATTGATCGGGCTTACAAGAACACCACCTGATCTTGCAGTTATAGATATTAAAATGCCAAAAATGGATGGGGAAGAGTTGTTAAAAAAACTGAGAAAAAAAACATCAATGCCTGTAATATTTTTAACATCTAAAGATGAAGAAGTGGATGAATTGTTAGGATTAAAACTTGGAGCGAACGATTTTATAAAAAAATCAGGAGGATTCTCAATTAAAGTTTTAATTGAAAGAATAAGAGTTCAGTTAAGAAAACAAGACATAGATAATAGTATTGAAGAAAATAAAAGTATTATTTCTCATGGAAAACTAAAACTAGACCCTTCTCAATTAGAGTGTGAATGGAATGGAAAACAATTACCAGATAAGTTAACAACCACAGAGTTTCTCATAGTAAAAGAATTAGCAAAAAGACCAGGAATAATAAAAGAAAGAGCTCAGCTGATGGATATTGCTTATAGAGAAGATACCGATATTGAAGATAGAACTATTGACAGTCATGTCAAAAGAATTAGAAAAAAATTCAAGAAGGTTGACTCTGATTTTTCAGCTATAGAAACTAGGTATGGAAGTGGATATAGATGGAATGTTAGCTAATGTTTAGTTATCTTTTAAAAAATTTATCTATTTTAAAAAAGTTTTTATTAATTAATTTTATTTTTTTTACTTTTATTGGTTCTTTGACTTTTTTATATTTAGAAAATGTACAGCCAAATTTAATAAAAAAAAAATCCTCTAATCATATAAATATAATTAATAATACCATTGCAAATTTAAATAGATTAGAAATTAAATTTGATGAAGAAGATATAAGAAAATTTTTATTTTCAACAAGATTTATTTTTCAAAGTCTTGATAGAGTAATTTTCTTTGATAGCGAGCTAAATTTAATAGGAGACACAGATACCCTTGATTTAGATCCACGTTCTTTTTCATCAAGACTTGATATAATTGAGTTAGAAATTCTCAATGAAGAAAAAACAAAAGAAATTTCAGACAAGAAAAATATTAATATAGGTAATGATAATTTAGTATCTTTAAAAGATATTCTTTTTAATTATGCAGGATCTAAAAATTATGGAATTCCATTTACATTTACTCAAGAGGAATTTAATTATTTTAAATTAACTACGATTAGAAATGTTTTTAGAGAGGATAAAAATATTGGTTATATTGCTATTACTGAAAATGCAAATGATATAAGAACAGCGATTGATGAAAGAAAAACTTTTATCATTAGGACAGCTTTTGCAGTTGGTTTAGTAATATTGATATTTTCTTTTGTTTTGAATAGGTATTTCTTAAAGCCTATTCGAAATTTAGTAAGCTATACTAATAAGATTAAAAATAAAGATGATAAAAAAATTAATATTGAAAACCTTAAAATTAGAAATGATGAGCTTGGATTACTTTCAAAATCACTTGATGATATGACTTTAGAATTACAAAAAAGAATTTCTCATGCTGAAAATTTCTCTACTGATCTTGTGCATGAAATAAGAAATCCTTTGGCATCTTTAAAGAGTGCATCTGAAATTCTTAATGATACTAAAGAAGTGAATGAAAGATTAAAACTTATAAATATATTAAGCCATGATGTTCAAAGAATTGAAAGATTAATAACTGATTATTCACAAATATTAAAAGATGAGGTAGCTCTTAGTAAAGAAAAGTTTAAAAAGATAGATATAGTTCCAATAATTTTATCAGTTGTTGATGATTATAATAATATTTATAATGCTAAAAGTGGTATAAAGATTTTCTGTAAAAATGATGGAAATAAGAATTATATTATTTATGGAATCGAAAATAGGATAGAACAAATTGCTGCAAATTTATTAGATAATGCAATTTCATTTAGTAATAATAATCAAAATATTGAAGTAAAAATTACAAAAAATTTTAAAAAACAAGTTGTAGTAAATATTATTGATGAGGGTCCTGGATTTAAAGAAAGAGATACAACAAAAATATTTAAAAGATTTTATAGTAATAGACCTGATAAATTTGGACAACATTCTGGACTTGGGTTAAATATTGTAAAAAATTTAGTTGAACTACACAACGCAACAATAACAGCTTCAAATAGGTTAGATAAAAGTGGGGCAAATTTAGAAATTATATTTCCTAAGTCATAAAGATTTATTGATTAAATAAAATATTATTGCTAGAAAACTCGCCATGGATGATTTTAAAGTAAAAGATATTTCGCAAGCAGAGTTTGGAAGAAAAGAAATTTCAATAGCTGAAAGTGAAATGCCAGGACTGATGGCGTTGAGGGATGAATATGGAACAAAAAAGCCTTTAAAGGGTGCAAAGATCATAGGTTGTCTTCATATGACCATTCAAACTGCTGTTTTGATAGAAACTTTGGCTCATCTTGGCGCTGATGTAAGATGGTCATCTTGTAACATATTTTCTACTCAGGACCATGCAGCGGCAGCAATAGCAAAAGCGGGGATACCTGTTTATGCATGGAAAGGTGAAACCGAGGAAGAATATGTCTGGTGCATTGAGCAAACAATAAAAGGTAAAAAAGACTGGAAACCAAACATGTTGTTAGATGATGGCGGCGATCTAACAGCAATGATGCATAAAGACTATAAAGAACTACTTAAAGATGTGAGGGGAGTTTCAGAAGAAACAACAACTGGAATAAAAGCTTTAAATAAAATGGAGCAAAATAAAACATTATTAATACCTGCGATCAATGTTAATGATTCTGTAACTAAATCAAAATTCGATAATTTGTACGGTTGTAGAGAAAGTCTGGTTGATGGGATAAGAAGAGCAACAGATGTAATGATGTCGGGTAAAGTTGCTATAGTAGCAGGTTTTGGAGATGTAGGAAAAGGAAGTGCCGCATCTTTAAGGCAAAGTGGAGCAAGAGTATTAGTTACTGAGGCAGATCCAATTTGTGCATTACAAGCATCAATGGAGGGTTATGAAGTTGTGTTAATGGATGAGGCTATAGATAAAGCAGATATAGTAGTTACAGCAACTGGTAACAAAGATATTGTGACAGCTGATCATATGAGAAACATGAAAGATAGAGCAATTCTTTGTAACATAGGACACTTTGATAATGAAATTCAAGTAGAAGCATTAAAAAATTATAAATGGACTGAAGTTAAACCCCAGGTACATGAAATAGAATTGCCAAGCGGAAAAAGAATTATTTTATTAGCTGAGGGAAGACTTGTAAATTTAGGATGTGCAACAGGCCACCCGAGTTTTGTAATGAGCGCATCATTTACAAATCAGGTGATTGCCCAAATAGAATTATGGAATAATCATAAAAAATACGAAAATAAAGTTTATGTGCTACCAAAACATTTGGATGAAAAAGTAGCCATGTTACATTTAAAAAAAGTTGGAGCAAAATTAACAAAACTATCCAAAGAACAAGCGGACTATATAAGCGTTGAGGTAGAGGGTCCATTTAAACCAAATGCATATCGCTACTAAGGGTAGTAAAATAGATATATCTTCAGAAAAAAAATTAGAAGAGTACGCAAATAATTTGTCTTCAAAATTGAAAAAGGGTGAAACATATTTTTTAATTGGAGAAATGGGAGTTGGTAAAACAACTTTTGTTAAATACTTGATTAATAATTTACAGATTAAATATAAACAAAAAGTAACTGAGATAACTAGTCCTACTTTCAACATAATGAATGAATATAATTTAGGTAATTTCATAATTAAACATTATGATCTTTATAGACTTAATTCATCTGATGAGTTAAAGAATTTAAATTTGTTTAATAATGATAATGAAATATCATTAATAGAATGGCCACAAATTATAAAAAAAAGACCTAAATTACTAACTGAAATATATTTTGAATATGAAAATGAATATCAAAATAGATCCCTAAAAATTTTGATTTAAATGAAATTAGGAAGAAATCTAAAAAAAATTAGAGGTGATGCTTCAACAAGAATTTTTTTTAGGAAAAAAAAAAATAACACATCATCTATAATAGTTTATGCATATAAAGATAAAAAATTAAATCTTTTAATTTATGATGCAGTAAATAAAATTTTAATAAAAAATGATATTATAGCACCAAAGCTATTAAGTGAAAATTTTTCAAAAAGTTATATCGAGATACAAGATTTTGGTAATCAAACTATACTTAGTTGTATAAAAAAAAATAATTTAAATAAATTAGCAATTTTAAAAAAAACAATCGATTTACTAAACAAGATACAAATAATTCGTCAAAGAAAAATAAAAAATTTTAAAAAAAAAGATTATCAAATTCCAATATATACTCCAAAAACTTTACTAGATGAGGCTCAACTTTTTACAGATTGGTACATTGATAAGAAAATAGATAAATTTAAAAAATTAGTTTTTAAAAAAAGATTTATTAAAATCGTAAAAAAATTAATAAAAAAACTTCATTTTAAAAATGACACTTTTGTTCATAGAGATTTTCATATCTCAAATCTAATGAAAGTTAAAAATATGGTCGGAGTTATAGATACTCAAGATGCAGTAATTGGTAACAAAGCTTATGATGTAGCATCTCTTATCGATGATGTTAGATATAAAACATCTATAAATATAAAAAAAAAATTGTTAGATTATTATCTTAAATCACAAAAAAATTTAAATATACAATATTTTAAAAATGATTTTGAAATAATTTCTGTATTAAGAAATCTTAAGATTATTGGAATTTTTACTCGACTATCA
>MDSZ01140217.1_pt1 | contig 10547 bp, 8 predicted proteins | sample 811201 | NCBI WGS metagenome assembly MDSZ01 (sample SAMN05326647, study PRJNA326480) | marine metagenome | isolation source: seawater | place: Indian Ocean: North | collected 2010
ACACCCACATCGCTACATTCCACAAAAATACCCAATCTATTACTCTTATCTAACCCCCCTTCCTTACAAACTTCCTTACAAACTTCCTTCCTTTATTATTTAATAATTCAACCCTATAAAAAATATATAATTAATAAAATGATAAAAAGTTTTTTATTGTCAACTCTTTTTTTATTTACTTCTGGTTTTAATCCATTTGTAAATAGAAAACCCCAACAGAACTACAGATTTTACATAGAAAAAAGATTTAAACCAGTGGAAGAAGAAAAAACTTTGGTAATTAAACATAAAAATAAATTATTTAATAAATTAGAAAATAGTTTATATGCACAAATAGGAAGTAATCCAAAGCATACATCAAATACTTCATATTCTTTGTTTGATGGAGATGGTATGATACATGCTATATTATTTAAAAAAGACAATATTACATATCAAAATAAATGGGTACAAACAGATAGATTACAATACGAAAACAAAATTGGAAAAAAAGTGTATTTGTATTTAGCAGAGTTTTTAGATAACAATGGATTATTTAACTTTATAATATATTCAATTAAAAAATTTGCAAACATAATACCAACAGTAAAAGGGACAGCAAATACTGCATTATTAAGACATAATAATAAACTGTATGCATTACACGAAGGCGATTTACCTTATGAATTAGATATTCAATATAACCCTTTTAACATAACGACGGTAGGTTCTTTAATAAATGATAAATTATATAGCACTACAGCACATCCACATATTGATATAAAAAGAGATTTAATATATATGACAAGTTATAATAATTATGATTTTACAAAAGGTAAATTTATATTCAATAGTTTTGATAAAAGTATGAAATTAATAAATCAGAAAAATGTTTCATTAATAAATAATGGAATTATTCACAGTATAGGTTTTACAGGAGATAAAATAATCATTCCAGATATGCCAATGAAAGTAGATCCTTTACGACTTTTTAATAAACAATTACCTTTATATTTTGATAAAAAAAGTGGAGTAACTAGATTTGGTATATTAGATGTAGATAAATTAGATTCACCGGAATGGTATTATTTTTATGACAACTTTTACATATTTCATTTTTCAAATGCATATGAAACAAAAGATGAATATATAATTTATGCATGTGTAATGAAAAAGCCAGATATAGAATCTTTTATTCATTTTGAAAAAAATGACCCAATAAATCGTGCAAATGGTATACTAAGAGAAATTAGATTAAACAAAAAAACAAAGCAAGGTTACATAATTGATAATGAAAAGTTAAATAACATGGGAGATTTAGATTTTCTTTACAATTTAGATTTTCCATATACTTCAAAACTAAATAATAAAGACGTATATTGTTCAATATTTGATGCAGACGATGCTTCAATGTGTGGTGTATTAAAAGTAAATACAAATAATTTCAAAGATGCAATACCTAATATTTTTTTATTTGACAAAGGAACATATGGTGTAGCAGAATTTCAACCAGTTATAATAGATAAAAAAGAATATTTACTTGGTTTTATTGAAAAGAAAGGTAAAAATCATATAGCGTTAATAGATGTAATAAAAAAGAAGATAGAATCTATTGAAATACCAACAAGGATACCACCTGGGTTTCATAGTATTCATTATCATATAAATGATGTATGATAATAATTCAGAATATAAAATTCATTTTTTTACGTTCAGTTTCTGTTTTAACTTTTGTGCGAGAGCCTAAAAATAAAAAATATTTGTTAGCCATTTGAAAACGTTTTTTTACGTTTTTAGCGTTAGGGTATAATGTTTTTTTATGTTTTAACATAGCTTCCAGGCGAACTTTCATAATCATACCTACTTGCCAAATTCTTTTATGTGGATATTTACCATCTTTATACAATTTTTCTAACTTATTGATAGTATCTTTGACATCAGTTACAGTTGTATATTTAATTGGTATAGTATCAGATGGGTCTTTATCAATGTAAACATCAAAACTTTTTTTGGGTCATCAGGATTGTATAAAAATTGTTTTTTTGTTTTATTGTTTATGTTAATTTTATTTTTTTTTGTATTATTTTTCATTATAGTACAATTACATTAAAATTAATGTGCTAATCCAATAACACCACATGCCAATCTAGCACCAGCGTTTCCAGTTTTTAAAGATTCTTCATTATCTCCTTTACCTAAATCATCTTCTTTATCGTGTATAATAAACATTCTTCCTAATACAGACGTTTTTTTATTTTTAAGAATACAAATATCTTTTACATAAAGTTCTCCTTTGGAAATACCATTAAATGATTTAATATTGCCCAAATCACCGGCGTGTCTATCATTTGTATCTAATCCACCATGATTTTTATTAAATGGATTAAAATGAGAACAAGCACTATTACACCCATCAGTTAAATCTCCGTATTCGTGTATATGAAAACCGTGTAATCCATCAGTTAAACCTAATATTTCATAATTTATATTTAATCCATTTTTTAGTTCATTTACATAAATTTTACCAGTAACATTATTTTTATTTTGAGATAATACGCAAATTCCTTTGATTTTCTTTCCACCATTCAAACAATCATTATACGGAGCACAAGAAGAGCGCATAGTAAATCCATTAATACCTTGTTTACATCTTTTTTTAGTAAAGCGTCTTGGTAAAGAAAATACTTTATTATCAGAATTTCGTTTACATTTTTTAGCAGTTTTTCTGTGATTACAACAATTATCCATATATAATTTATAATATATATAGATTACTTTTTTGGTTTTTTTGTTTTATTTTTTTTTTGTTTTTTTTTGCGTCCAGCAGTTTTGGAATTAGATGATTTTGATATATTTTTTATAATATCTGGTATATGATTTATAAAATTATCATAACTATTTTTATCATATCTATCTTGAAAAACATATGATTTTCCGTATCCACGACTTTCATTTTCTACAGATACCATACTTAGTGTGTCTCTTAACTTATAATATTCTATAATAGAACGAAGTTCTTGTGTAATAATATCATAAAAACGTTGCATATTTTCTGCTTTTTGATGTCTTTTTTCAACAGAATTTAAGTTAAGAAAACCTGCTTTACTCTTTAAATTTTGTTCATAATTATTATATGTAGTATAATGACGATCAACAATATTAAAAAAATCTTCTTGTAATTTATGATTTTTATTATAATAATTAATATCAATATCATTATTTGATAAAACTGTTTCTATATGTGAATTAATAATAGAAACCCGGTTTAATTCTTCACTACTTATAGGAGATTCATTAGAAAGATATAATTTATCACTGTGAATGGGTATTAAAGGTGTTTCTGAACGTGATGGTGTTTCTTTTTTATGATGTTTTTTAAATTGTCTAGATCTATTATTTAAAGTTTTTAACTTTGGTTTTTCACTCATATAATATAACTTGTTAAAATATTTATTCTAAATAAAAATTATCAATTTATTCATTTTTTATTTGTTCTGGTTTCTTATTAGAACTATTAATTTTTGCCAACAAATATCCTCCGAAAAATACCCACATAGCAAGTATTTGCTCTCCACCTTTATAAATTAGCCAACGCAACGATTGACAGTGTGGTGCAGGAACAAGGAACGGAGAAGAAATAAACCCAATTAGGCTAAAATGCGTACACATCCGAGTATACAAATGGGAAGCAATATAATGCAACACTATCCACACCAGATATATAATACAAAATTCATATCCATGACTAAGATATGCTGTACAATGATTATAGACACGTGTAGTCTTTAAGGTTTCAAGAAATTCATTAAAATCGTACATCTTTAATTTAATAACAAAATATAAAATTAAAGTTAAATCAATTTTTTATGAAGACGAATTCAAACTAAACTGAATATCCCATTGATTTAATAATTCAATAGGTATTACAGGTAATATAGGGTGCGATTCCCAAAAATACCTACAAAATGCCCATTCAAAAGTAAATTTATCAGGAAACAACTGTTTGTAATTTTTAACAAGAAAGTGTTTAATATTTTCTGGAAGCAATGATTGTGAATAAGAAGGTAATACATATGACAATTGAACATATGGATTGAAAGGTTGCTTTTGTTTCTCAATTAAAAAATCTGTATCGAAATGAGGTATATAGTTAAGTAAATCGGCAAATAAAGGGGGATAATGATAATTATATTTCCATTTCCAATCTACACATCCTTTCGTATAATATTTAAATACCCATTCTAATCCTTCCAGATAATTTATAGATACTTTTTTAATAAATTCTTTATCAGATTCATTTTTAAAAAGAGTTTTATAATAACGTGAATTCCAACCAGGAATAGTAGGTTCAATATATTTTTCTTGTGTTCTATAAATAATAGGTGTGTTTTGGAATAAAGTATCTTTTTCTTTTGAGGTAGTTTCAGGGAATTTAAAATTATCAAAACGTTTTCTATGTTCATATTCATTTAAGAGATGTTGTTTTTCATTTTTTGCAACAATAGAAATCAAAGTGCGTAAATTTTTCCAAGAAATGCTACCATTTTTTTTAATAATATAATTATTAGGTATTTTACCAACAGTGCTATTATAGATAGACAAAAGTGTATCAATTCCGTGCGTCCTTATATTCATTGCAGGAAAATGAGGTAAAAAATCATTTCCCAAAAAGAAACATAAGAAAATATAATCAAATGCTCTATTCATGGCATTATCAACACAACTCATTTCATTAATTATACAATTAGTTAAATGTAGAATATCTAAAAAATAAACATCTTTTTCATTTTTCATTTGAATCGGTAATTGATTTTTCAAAAATTCTGGAGCTTCTCTGAAAATATATATATTTTTACAAAACTGTAAATGGTATATAGATAACATAATTAAATCAGAATCAAGACCATATAAAGAAACGATATCATTTAAATAATCATTTTTTCTAAGATATTCAAATAATTTATGTTCTCCTTCTCCTGGTTCTTTGGAAGTAGTTACAACAATAGATTGTAAATTATATTTTTTTTCAAGAAAAGAAAATGCATATTCTATCTTTTCAGATAATTTATTCATAAATTGAGTTCCAGGGGTTATAGCAGATGTGCTCCATTTTTGTTTTATATCAAGTCCTTCAAAATTAATTTGTGAAATAAAATGAGTTTTGTGTCGTCTAGTTCTTTGTTGTTCCATTTTAGCAAAAGGTGCTACTCCATCAAATGCAATATAAAGTGTTTTTTTAGGAGATATCAAGTCTACATAATTTTCGATTTTTTCAATTACTTTATCGATTATTTTATTTTCAAATGTGCTATCATCACCATTATACTCTAATTCATATACAGAATCATATATAATTGAATTACAATCCATAAATAAATGATCTATATTTATATCTTTAAAAAACTCCATGCTTCTAATAATAGTTGCATATTTTTTTATTACTTGTGAAAAATAACTCGGTATACCCATTTATATAATAACTCATCTAATATTTAAATTACTTATAATAATATTTGTAATAAATAATAACAATATATTTAATATATCAATAAAGTAACTAATGACCGAAAAAAATAACGCAAAACTAAATAGCGCAAAACATTTTATACAAAAAAAAATAATTTACATACAAGAAATAATACAAAATACAATAATTTCTATTAAAAATAATAAAAAAAGCAGTTTATTTAGTGAAAATGATATAACACTTTCAACATCTATATTAATTGATTTATATACAAAAACATCACAACTTCAAGAAGATATGATTGAAAAACAAAATAAATCAGAGGAAACATTAATAAATGAATTACAAAAAATCATAGATAAATTGTCACTTGTTATTTGTGGATTTGGAACCAAAAATATTGATGATCTTTTATATGTTACATTTGGAAGTGAATTCAAAAATTTGGAAATACAAAATGAATACATAAATGCCAAATACAAATTAATAAAACAATATGGTAGTCCTATTGGATATAAAATAATAACAAACAAAACAAAAAAAAACATCAAGACTTATGACACTTTATGTTGTGATAAATTATCAGAAAATATAATTTCAAATGAAGAATTAAACAATATAGAATGCATAGACGATAAAGATAATTTCGATACTGCTAACATTAATAAACTACATTATATAAAAATGGTTATTCATAACAATACACTTAAGAAAAGTATTATAATCAACTTGATACTAGAGGATATGCCATTGAATTGTTTGACAAATGAATACACATATTTTCGCATTAATCAATTATCAGAAGCATTAAAAAACTATGATAATGAAGAGAACGTAATATTTAAAAACATAATCATGTCATTATCATTAAAAGATTTACTTGTGTTTGGAAAAAATGATATTATAAAAAGAATTTTCGGGGTATTAAAAGAAATAAACTATGTTAAACAAACACATATAGACATAATAGTAAAAGATTTTCTTAAAAAAGACGTATATATGCAAAGAGATTTTCTATTAAATTTACTTTTATACAAAGAAGACAATGATATTCAGCATGTTTGTTATATATTATATGATTTAATAAATACTGTAACAAATGAAACTAATAGTGAAACTATTGGTAACAAATTATATGAGAGTTTTCCTTGGAATATAAGGCAAAATTTCAAAAACATTGTAAAAACAAACATACAAAATACCCAACAGATTATGCAAAAATACGAATTAAACAAGGTGAGTTTAGAACAGCAGATCTATTTATTAAAAGTAGATGAAACAACAAAAGAAAAAGCCATAAATAAATTAAAAGAAATGAATGGAAAACCTGATGACATGACAATAAAAATACGACAATATTTGGAAGGTTTGGTAAAAATACCATTTGAGACATATTATGAAGAACCTATTATTAAATTAATGAAAACAAATAATGAGCAATTTTTAGAATTTTTGAAGAATTATAATAAGATGTTCTCAAAAGTTCGTATTGAAAACAAATCTCATTTTACAAATAAAGAGATGAATGCGCTATTAACTACAATTGAAACAACTACAAATAAATATATAAAAGATAATATTCAAAGAGATTTACAAAAATGTAGTATTAAAAAATTAAATCAAATAATGAAAATAATAAAACAACATTTGAAAACTACGAACGAAAAGAATATGTCAATTAGTAAAAAATCAAAGAATAACCTGTACAATCAGATTTTGCACTATTTTTTCAATGAAAGTTATTGTAATTCTATAATGTTCTCAATATTTGATGAAATATACAACGAAAATTTTAAAACTACTAATTTCAAAAAAGAATTAAATTTATTACATTCAAGTATTGAAAGTGTTAGTAAAAATATTAGTAAAATGGAAACCATATTAGACAATTCAATACATGGACATACAAATGCAAAAAATCAAATATTAAAAATAATAGGACAATGGATGAACGGAGAAAAAAGTGGTTATAGTTTTGGATTTGAAGGTTCGCCTGGTATAGGTAAAACCTCATTAGCAAGCAAAGGATTAACAAAATGTTTAATGGATAGCAATAATAATTCAAGACCTTTTAATTTCATAGCAATAGGTGGTTCAAGTAATGGTTCTTTTTTAGAAGGACACGGATATACATATATGAACTCAACATGGGGAAAAATAGTAGACATATTGATGGATTCAAAATGTATGAACCCAATTATATATGTAGATGAATTAGATAAAGTAAGTAAAACAGAACAAGGAAAGGAAATTATAGGTATACTGACTCATTTAATAGATCCTACACAAAATACTAACTTCCAAGACAAATATTTTTCAGGGATAAGTATTGATGTTTCAAAAATATTATTTATATTTTCATATAACGATCCTGAACAAATAGACAAAATATTATTAGATAGAATACACCGAATAAAATTTGAAAACTTAACTATTAACGAAAAGATAACCATAGTAAACAAATTTATACTTCCAGAGGTAAATAAAAAAATGGGCTTTGAGAACATTGTGAAAATAAACAATAAAACTATTGAATATTTAATAAAATCATATACATCAGAACCTGGGGTGAGAAAACTAAAAGAAATTTTATTTGATTTATATGGGGAAATCAATTTGAGATTATTAAAAAACACAGAAAACAGTGAAATACCTATAAACATTACTATCCAAGATTTGGAAGACGATTATTTAATTAAATATAGTAAAATTAATGAAAAGAAAATTCATAATAAACCAGAAGTAGGTATTATAAATGGATTATGGGCAAATTCTTTAGGTATGGGAGGAATAATTCCAATTCAAACACTTTTCTATCCATCTTCCACATTTTTAACATTACAACTTACTGGATTACAAGGTGATGTTATGAAAGAAAGTATGAATGTAGCAAAAAGTTTGGCATGGAATTTAACGAAAGATGACATAAAACAAGATTGGTTACAATATTTTGAAAAGACAAAATGTCAAGGTTTACATATTCATTGTCCTGAAGGTGCTATTTCGAAAGATGGTCCATCTGCTGGAGTTGCTATTACAGTTGCTATATATAGTTTGTTAAATAATAAAAAAATAAAAAATGATATTGCAATCACAGGTGAAATAACATTAAGTGGTGATATTACAGCTATAGGTGGATTAGATATAAAAATATCTTCAGGAATAAGAAACGGAATAAAAAAATTTTTATTTCCAAAAGAAAATGAAAGAGAATTCCAAATATGGATAGAAAAGACTGAAGTAAAAAACAACATTGAATTTATAAAGATATCCAATATCAAAGAAGTATTCCAACAAGTCTTTGTTTAAATTTTATATGTATATATCATATATGAAAATTCAACATAATATTTATTCTTTATTTTATGCGTTTACGCCAATAATAATAATAAGTTTTTTTCTATTAGACTCTATGCTTAATGGTCATTATAAAGGATATGTTTTTCTGATTGGTTTAGCATTTAGCATAATTACCTCAATAATCATTGGAAATACTATTGGATTATCAAATAACACTGTAAACAGTAGCGAAACATGTATCCCATTTACAATAAACAAAATGACTTTTTTTTCAAAAATACCAATTAATACGACAATATTAATGTATACTGCTACCAATTTATTATATACTGCGTTAGTTCACGACTTTATATTACAGAATTTACCCTTTTTTGTTATATTAGGATTGTTAATAATGAATGATTCTTTCTATGTAGTAGTAAATGGTTGTTATTCATCATTTCAAATAGGAATTGCTTGTTTAATTGGACTTATTATAGCAATGTTATGGAGTATTGTATTACATAAATCAAATAATAAATCTTTAATATACAATATGGGCGTTGACAATAGTATGTTATGTGAAATACCTAGAAAAAAGACATACAAATGTAAAAATAATAAAAAGAAATAATAATCAAAATTTATATTTTATATAAAAATATAATATATAAATATAGTTTAATAACAATATGGATTTAACTTTAGGTACATTTTCATTTCTCTTCTTAAGATTAGCACCGTTTATATTAATATGCTTTTTCACGCTATCATCTATTTTTAATAATGATTTGAAAGGAATAGTATATTTATTTGGATTATTATGGGCATTATTCGTAAGTTATTTAATTGGTAGCAATGTATATTTAGATGGAGTAGGCAGTGATGATAAATCTGGTGTTTGCGATTTTGTATTTTTTGGAAAAGCAGAACAAGGTTCTATTCCAATTAGTCAAACCATAATAGGATATACTTTCTTTTATTTATTCACTACTCTTATATTAAAAGACCGTGATTACATTAATAAAGTAATCAACTTCAATAGTGTTCCTAATATCCCCACGCTTGGCGAATGTTTTGTAACACCTTGGCAAATGTTATCGTTAGATTTTTTAAAATTCATACCAAGTATGTTTTTAAATATACCTAACATTAAACAAAATTTACCAACTATTGTATTCTTTGTATTATTAATACTATTTGATTTGTTTTGGAACACAAACTGGTTTACATCTATTAAAAAGATTATGAAATTACCACTTACATATTGTTATACTGGTAGTCAAACATTAATAGCTTACTCAATAGGTATTATAATAGGTATTTTCTGGTCTAATATTATTTATGCTACAAATACTCCTACACTTCAATATTTTCCCGAATACAAGAATAACGAGGTATGCAAACGCGTTACCTCTACAAAATATAAATGCACTGTTTATAAAGATGGAAAAGTAGTAAATACGTTTAATACAAGTCAATAAATTATAATATTAATTTGAAATATTATAATTATTTATTAGAAACACATTTAAAATCAGAATTCCTTTTTTGAGTTGATTTACATTTTTTAACGCATCTTTTTGTTTTTGGATTATAATCTTTATTCAATTCAGCACATTTTTCTTTTTTCTTTGTGCTATTATTTGCATTCTTTATCTTATTTGTTTTTTGTTTTACACAACGGAATTTAGCATTTCTTACTTTTCCATCTTTACATTTCGCAACACATTTTTTAGTATTTGGGTTATAATCTTGTGTTGGTTTACATTTGTTTACATTATTGGAATGTTTTTCTATAAGTTCTACAACCTTTTCTGAA
>MDSZ01178465.1_pt1 | contig 10547 bp, 10 predicted proteins | sample 811201 | NCBI WGS metagenome assembly MDSZ01 (sample SAMN05326647, study PRJNA326480) | marine metagenome | isolation source: seawater | place: Indian Ocean: North | collected 2010
CAGCAGCAAAGGAACGCGAATAACCGCTTTTTTCCATTGCAGGAATGAAAATTTTGCCTAGTGCTGAAGTGTCAGCAACTGCTGAACCTGAGAGCCCAGCAAAAAGAACAGATGATAAAATATTGACTTGAGCCAATCCGCCACGAACATGGCCTATCATTGATTGACTAAAATCAACAATTGAACGAGTTATTCCGCCAGCGTTCATTACCTGACCTGCAAGAATAAAAAATGGCAGCGCCATAAGTGGAAATGAATCCATACCGCTATACAAGCGCGAAAGTAAAGCTTTGTGAAAAACTTGATTACCCTCTAGGGCTAGACTAAGACCAGGACCAATCAATAAAGAAAATATAATCGGCGCCCCTGCAGCCATCAAAAAAATACATATCCAAAAATATGACAAGGCCATGACTACTTCTCACTCTCAAGATTTTTAGTTGTAGTTACAATTTTAAAGTTTTCTTTTGGATGAAAAAAACTGAGTACATCACGAACGAGCAACTCAATTCCTACAAAAATCATCACCAAAAATGTAAGGGGTATTACTATATAAAACCAACCAACTTGTATTGGTAGACTCGCTGCTTGAATCAAAAAGCCTCGATCAACCATTCCATGGCTTTCCAAAAAAAACACGATAATTATCCAGATCACTAATATATTAATTAATAAACTCAACGATTGTCGTAATGTTAATGGCAGCTCATTGACAAAAATAGAAATACTTACGTTAGCGCCATTGCGATAAGCCCATGGTGCAATGAGAAATGCACACCAGACCATCATTGTCTTTGAAACCTCTTCTGTCCAAATCAACGAATTATTAAATACATAGCGAGACAGAATTTGCAATGTAACAATGGATGTCATTGCAATTAATAATAAACCTGCAAAGTTTCGCATCTTTAAACAAATCCATGAATTTATAGATGACAACCACTTGAGCATTTTTCTTAAAAAAAAGTTAACTGGTGTATTCATATCAAGCTAACTGCAAAACAGGAATGTTTAGACGATGTGCAACTTGCTGAAGAGTATCTGTATGATCGCCATAAGCGAGTGAGTAATGATGCTCTAGCCCTTCTTCCATAATGGTTGAACAAACTTCATCAACTCTTTTATCAAACCGAATTACACCAGAAGTGCCTGTAAATGCCATGGGTGCACGTAGCACTTCAGCTCCAGCAATCATTAGCTTTTTCTTGTTCTTTGCTTGTGATAAACGCGCTAAGGTAATGCGACCTGGCTTTAAAGGAAACTGATGAAGAAGTGGCATTTTTCGATTTGTATGAATAGTTGCCTCAGCTTGTACTCTAGGATCACACATTGATATAGGTGCAAGACCGCAATGCCAAAGAACAGCTGTATTATCCGCCTCGTCTATATCCACAAGATCAGCCATCCATGCTGGCTCCTTCACTAGCTCCTGGAGCAACAATGTTGTGACAGAGCCAAAAACATCGGCTTCACATGCGCTCGGCACACCTGCTTGACTCATCATTGCCATAGGAGCACAAGCTGCGCACCCATATTCAGTAAATGTTTCAGGCCAACATCTAACTGCTAGGCTATTTGCTTTTTTTTCTTCAACAATATCTTCAAAAACACAAAGTAGACGAAATGAACGATCAAGCTGTTCTTGATTTAAATTATCTAAACCAATCAAAGATTTCTCAGCCTCAAGATAATGTTTTTTAGCACGATCAGACGAAACTAATTGAGCCCTGGTAAAAACATCTCCAATTTCAGCTTGATTTATTGTAGTGCCAGTAAGATCAGTTAAATCACTTGCATTATATTCGCAAGTATCAAAACCATCTGGATGTTTTCCTAAAACACTAACAGATGCATTTTTCAGTTTTTTTACAACTCGATCTGCAATCTTGTTGCTTCTGTAATCAACATATACAGGCAAAACTTTTTTTGGAGTTAATGGATTTATAAGACTTTTCAACTTTTGCTCAATACCAACAGCAGAAGGAGAAGAAAACAACCAACTATAGTTAATATCAGCTTTTCCTAATGCATGAGCAGCTAAATTAACTCCACAGTAGGAATTAAGCCTAAGACGGCCACCTTTCCTTGGTTCTGGAACCCCCCAGATTCCGACGGGTGCCTTGCTCTGTCCCGCCATTTTTATGGTCATTGATGCATCTGTAAACGTAACTTGCAAAATCAATAACAGATCAATATCACTTTTTTCATTAATTTGAGTCAATGCAGCTTCAGTTTGCTCATTATCACAACAAAGAGTTCTTGGTCCAAAGGTCTCTATATTTGATCTATCAAGTGCCAAGAAAGCTTGATTCTTCATTTCTTCTGCAAAATCCATATCAAATGTTGTTCGAGCCAATGCAATCACACCAAACTTAAGTGACATAATTATTTCCAGATTTTTGATATTGCTGCAAAAAACTCTCAACATTCTCACGAGAAGGACAACCGGCTCGACCGTTTCCATTTTGAACTTTCAAAGCCGCCACAGCTGATGCAAATATGGCAGCATCGATCGTAAGCCTTCCCTCTGCCAAAGCTAATGAAAATGCGCCATGCCAAACATCGCCCGCTCCAAGAGTATCCCTAACATCAACTTTAAATGCTGGCACATGAGTTTGGTTGCCATCCTCAATAATCAATGTTCCTTCAGAACCTAGAGTGACACAACAACAATTACCATATTTTTCATGTACTGATTGAAGCGCAATCTCAGCATTTTTAATTCCAGAAAAGTCCATTAGTCCATTTTCTGAAAATGCAACATGTGTTGCAGCATTAACTAGTTTTCCATCTTTTGGAATAGGAACATCAGCATCAAGAACAGCCGGTATGCCCTTTTCTTTTGCAAGCTCTAGACCATAAATTCCAGCTTCAGGCCAACGTGTATCTGCAAGAACCGCATGTGAGTCTAAGGAGAAATTTTTTTTCAGCCATTTTATATCGCTTGTTAATGAGCCATCTTGAAAATTTACAATCATACGCTCACCATTCTTATCTACCAAAACAGCAGAAGTTGATGTTTGATGGCCATTGATGCGCTCCACCATACTACAATCAACATCGTAGCTCTCGAGCTCAGCAATGATGAAATCAGCTAGAATGTCTTCTCCCACCCTTGAGGCAAGACGAACCGAGCCACCAAGTTTTGAAATTGCAACTGCAGCTGTCGCAGCGGGGCCGCCCCCAATTGTTTTAAAAGCGGAAGCAGAATATTTAATTGCGTTAGAAGGCATCTTATCGATAGAAAAAACAAGATCCTGCACTGCATGGCCAATACAAAACACACTTACCAATTTTTTACCTCACCCACCATAAGTTTGGAAATTTAGCTCATAAAATATTTATTGAATGGACAACATATCTTATATCGCATATAAAGTTTAATACCCTATTGAATTAAAATTTATAAAAAAATTATTAGAACTGTTAAATACATTATTTTCAATTACTAAAAACAATAAATTATTGCCGCAAATAACAAACCATTAACAAGATCTGCATAAGTTGCAAATAATTCACGAAAGGATTGTTCTCATTGTCAAATAAGAATCACAAGTTACCCGATGTTGTCATTACAGAATTTATTGATGAAGACATTGCACTTAAAGTTCTATGTAATTTTAATGTGCATTACGATCCAAAATTAGTAGATGACCAAAATCAACTTTACAAAATATTACCTAAAGCACGTGCCTTAATTGTTCGTAATCGTACGCGAGTTAACGAAAAATTACTTGAACTTGCACCGAACCTGAAGGTAGTTGGACGCCTAGGGGTCGGACTAGACAACATAGATCTTAAGGCCTGCAAAAATCATAAAGTTATTGTTTGCCCTGCTACAGGCGCAAATGATGTTGCAGTTGCAGAGTACACAATAACTGCTGCACTTTTGCTCATGCGTGGAGTATGGCACGCCAGTGAAACACTAATAGATGGCAATTGGCCAAGAACAAATCTAATAGGTCAAGAAATTTCTGGTAAAAATATGGGCCTCATTGGGTTTGGATCAATAGCTAGAGAAGTTGCAGAGCGTTCTAGAGCGTTAGGTATGAAAGTTTTTGCATATGATCCTTACTTACCTGCAAATGATCCTGCTTGGTCAAATGTTCATCAGGCTGATACTAAGTTTGATTTAGCAAAAAATTGTGATGTCATCAGCGCTCACGTGCCATACACAAAAGAAACGCATCAGCTAATTGATGCTAATTTTATTGATAAAATGCGATCAAGTGCGATCCTCATAAACGCTGCACGAGGTGGCATTGTAGACGAGAGCGCCTTAATTAAAGCATTATCTGAAAAAAAACTTAGAGGTGCTGCTCTAGATGTTTTTACAGATGAACCCTTAAGTTCTGAAAATAGAAATCTGTTTAAAGATATTCCTAATTTGATTCTTACGCCTCATATTGCAGGGATAACTGAAGAGGCTAATGAACGTGTAAGTCTCTTGACAGTAAAAAACGTTCTTTCACATCTTAGCTAGAAATTATAGATCGACTTAAAATTAAGCTATAGATTTGATAACGCAGAATCAAATTCTTCAATTATGTCTTCTATGTCTTCGCAACCAACAGAAATACGGATAAGGTTATCGCGCCACTTCTGCGGATAAATTAAAGTACATACATCACCTAAGCTTACACCCTTTGCAAACAGTTTATGACTGTTTGCAAAAAGATTCATTTCTTTCGTACCACCCTTAATCCTAAAGCTTAAAATACCCCCATAACCATCAGGTAAAAGAGTTTTTGCCAATTCATACTGAGAATGATTTGGTAAGCCTGGATATTTTACCCATTCGATTTTAGGATGAGCAGAAAGATATTCAGCAAGCGCTTGTCCATTTTCAGAATGTGCCCTCATTCTTAATGGCAACGTTCTTACTCCTCGCATAATAAGCCACGAAGCTATAGGGCCAAGGCATTGACCAAGTGAATCCATCTTTGTTCGAGCACGATCTATCGTTTCTCTTGTTCCTGAAAGTACACCCGCAATCGTATCACCATGACCACTTATATATTTTGTAGCAGAATGGAGCACTATATCTGCTCCGTGTTCTATAGGCCTGCACAAATAAGGACTCAAGAAGGTATTATCCACTATGAGTTTGAGATCATGTTCTTTGGATAGATCTTTATACGCTGGTATGTCTGCAATAAAAATATTTGGATTGGTAACTGTTTCAATGAAAATAGCTTTCGTATTTGGTTTAATAATTTTTCGTGCTTCATTAATTTCTCGAACGTCAAACATTGATACTTCAATACCCATTGCTGGACAGTCTTTCTCAAAAAATTGCTTGCTGATTACAAAAAGATCATTCGTCACAATGACATGATCACCACACTTTGCAGAAATCATAATTGCTATCGCTACTGCAGACATTCCTGATGAAACCACTAAGGATCCTTCTGCAGACTCAAGTGATGCTAACTTTTCTTCAAGTGACGCATTTGTTGGGTTAGAAGTACGAGAATAAAAATGATTATCAAGTGGATTCATTTGATTTGGGTCAATCGCAAGTTCTATTGCCGCTGCAAATTCTTCTGCGCGATCAAATGAAAAGGTAGCCGTTTGATAAATTGGAGTATTGTGCGCACCCGTGGATTCATCCCTTCCTTCACCATCATGAACTGCTCTTGTTGAAAAACTTCTCGTCATAATTGATTCCTTAAAAATTACTAATCAGATAACTGGTTAATACAATAATCATCACGCTTGGCAGGACCCATTTAAGCCAAACGAAATAATTATCATGCCAAGGTTTATTTGTTGAACCGAAAATTTGAACTTTTGTAGTGAGGCGGCCGATTCCCCATGCTACTGCGATCAAAGCTATTGTACTACCAAGCATTTGCATTCCAGAACCAAAAACTAAATCCAGTGTGCCAATAATTTCTGGATTTAGAGAACTTGGCAGCATAATTGCAGCTTCAATCAATAGAATAATCAAAATTATAATAGTTCTGCTGGACCGGAATTTCAGTTCTTCACTGATGCTTCCGACAATAGCCTCAAGTGCGCCAATTGCTGATAAAAATGCAATCAAACTTAAAGCAAGTAAAAAACCACTTCCAAGCATCCTACCACCAGGCATTACACTAAATAATTTCGGTAATGTAGAAAAAACCAATGTTGGACCTTGAGATAAGTCAAGATTAAATACGAGTATAGTTGGAACAATAAATAATGAGGCTAACATTGCTGCGCCAACATCTCCCAATGCTGTCAGTGATGCCGTTTTAAGCATATTCTGATTAGCTGGCATGTAGGAGCCGTAAATAACCATAATTGTTCCTGCTAAACCAACAGAAAAAAATGATTGTCCTAATGCAGCAAATATATGTTCGGAAGTTAAAACAGAAAAATCCGGTTTCAAAAAATCTGCAACCTTACTTATAGCGCCAGGTAAAAATAAGGCATTCACAGCCAAATATAAAATTACCAATGTAAAAAAAGGAACAAAAAGGCGACTTACTGATTCGATACCTTTATTGACACCTAAATAAAGTACTAACATCGCAAAAAACAATACAGCTAGTCCAAAAAAATATTGAAGCCAACCATTAGAAATATAACTATCAAACTCTATAATTGATGCATCAGTAAAACCATTCATTATTGAAAAAGATGCCGTAAATGCAATGTTACCTATGACCACTAAATAATAAGAAGTCGACACTATCATTGTGAATACTAATAAACTTCCTATTCGACGGCCCCAAGCTTTTCCAAAAACGCTCGATAATGCCCCAATAGGTCCCTTTCCTGTTTCTCGTCCAAGCGTCCACTCAGCAGTAAGGCCCGGAATTGCTAAAAAAATTGTAAATAAAAGATAAATTATAAGGAAAGCTGATCCCCCATATTCACCCATCATATAAGGAAAACGCCAAACATTGCCCAGGCCAACAGCCACACCAATAAAGGTTAAAATTGAAGTGTATTTAGATGAAAACTTCTGTCGACTCATCAAAAAATTTCCTATACAAAAAATTCTACCGAGAGTCTAACTTATGTAATACAAAAACACTTAATGATTTTTAAACATCAAAATATCTTAAAGAATATTTTTTTTATGAAGATATAACATAACCGTATATTCAGGATTCACTAAATTGCAGACACGCAATTTTCCAGTTTGACTTACAAGCTGGTAAGCGTCATCTTGATCTAAACCAATTAAACTTGAAACCCATTTCACCATGTCAGCTGCGGCAACTTTAATTGCATTTTCGAGAGGACGGCCGACACCGACAACCCCAATCAAATCTTCTGTTTCAATGCGTGGGAAATCGAAAGTTTTATCTTCGGGCGCTAATGTAACTCTGATATTTGAATGAAAAGCGCCTTCAATTGCAGTTCCTGACATCTCACCATCACCTTGAGCGAAGTGGCCATCGCCTAAATAAAGATGTCCGCCATCTTCATTAGCCCTTAAGTAAAGAGTAGTACCTGGAGACAAATCAGGCATATCTAAATTACCTCCAAAATCACCAGGTACAACACTAAGACGGACTTCGCCATGAGCAGGGGCAACGCCAATTGTTCCAAAAAAAGGGTGGAACGGAGCAGATATTTGGCTTCCATTTTTAGCCTTTGTCTTTAAAAGCTTGTGTTTATCATCAAGCTGCCAAATCCAAACGCGCTCATGAGTATCTGGCTGAATATTTGGGGAAAATCGCGTTCCTGAAAGCAAACCAAAATTTGGTGATAATGTTGACACACCCCAATTTCTCGCAGGAGTCATTGATTCTATAAAAATTGCAATAATATCCCCTTTTTTGACGCCCTCAATGTGAAAAGGACCTGTCAGAGGGTTTACTTTCGGAAAAGGAGCTATTTCACGAGGCTTACCACATTCAGTTGTTAATTTGCCAGAGAAACAATCTTCAGTAAAAACTTTAAAAGATTCACCAAGATTAATTTTTTTAATAGCAGAATGTCCACCAAGACAAAATTTAAAATTATTATTGTTGCTCATCAAACCACTCTCCTTTAGCAAGTTGCTCAACAATATCAACAAAAGCTTCTGTCTCATCTCGATGAATACTATGTCCTGCCTCATTAAAAATTGCTAATGAACCCTTTGGAGTATCAGACTTAAGTCTTTCCAAATCTTCTGATGGCACAAATCGGCTTTTATCGGGAAGAACCCAAACTGTTGGTATCTTCGAACTTAACCTCGATGCTTCAGAGCGCAAATCCCAAGGCGCATTTCCAACAAATGCTGAACGAGCATCATCAAAAGCAACTTGCTGGATAGATAATAATTTCCATGCTGCGTCAAGCGGGGACCAACCTGGATTAATTGATAACAAACCTTCAATGGTTGTTGGAAGGTTTGCTTCATCCCAATCTAGCATTGCACGTGGGGTTTCTTTATCTTCAAAAACAGAAACAGGATCTTCAAGAATTAATGACTTGGGTTTGAAGATATCCTCTAAAACAGCAATTTGCGCTAAAGTTCCTCCAAAGGAATGTCCAAGCAAAATGTCAGGTGAAGTGGGCAATGCCTCTGCCAAATCATTCAAAAGAGTGCCAAATGAAAAATCTCCATTACCCCGACCGCTTTCTCCATGACCACGCATATCAGCAGCTAATACATACCAGCCTCTATCAGCAAGGAGCCTAGCAGGTTCAGACATAGCTCCGCCATTTGAAGTAATCCCATGAAAGGCGACCATGGTGTAATCAGCAGAGGGATCACCCCACCGCATGACATTTAAAGGAACCAATCTATTCGCCAGCAGCCCATGATGTCATTCTTTGCCAGATTTCAGCGTAACCACTCCAATCAACAAAAGAAGGAGGTGCCCAATGTGGACCGCAATCAGATGCAAATGCCACGCTGCGACCTTTGCCATGATTACCAAGCACTATTAAAGGATCGTCACCAACAGTCACAATGACCTCACTTTCTGGTTTAGCTTTGATTCGGTTATAACCAAGCAAGTTCGGCCAAGTACCATCTATACCATTTACCAATTGATGACTGGAATTTGCAACTTGCGGTGTAACGCCTTGTGGGCATTCTACTCGATCGTCTCCCATTTCGAGAGTTACGGGCAAAGCTGTCTCAATTGGTGTTCCCTGGTACTGCCCCTTAGCATCGATTCCCTGAAAGGTTAAATAACCACCTATCATTATAAGACCACCGCCATTTTCCACATATTGGCGAGTTGTTTCTAATCGATTTGGCAATGAGTTTGAATTAGCAAAGGTGTCGGGATGTAAAAGTAAAGTATTGGCGCCAACATCACTTAACATAACACAATCATATTGAGCTAAATCAGAAACCTCAAATGGATAGTCTCTGTAAGTAACATGAGCAGGCTGGTAAGTCACTTCCCAACCCCCTGCCTCTAGAGCATCGCGTAACCATTTCACACCTTCGGCATATTCTGTAGTGGTAAAACTATCAAAGCCTTTTTGATGTATTGTATGACTTGTCCAAGATTCACCTGCTATCAGGACTCGGCGTTGTTTTGACATAATGGCAATCTCCGTTTTTTTATTTATCTAAATTTGAAAGACGCGTTAATGCATCTATAAAAGAATCATGTGTTTTATCACAATCTATTCTAGTAACGATATCAACATTTGCTTTCGCATCATTTCGTAAATTAAAGTCAACAACAGTGCGTCCGTATGTGTGTTGACCGTGCAATTCGATGTCAACCCTTGCTGAATATGTTTCAACTATTTCTGACTCTGCTGCAATTATGCAAGCAACAGGGTCATTTAATGGCATAAATTTAGGAGCCATTGTACCGCTTGGTCGAAACGTTTTTACAAGTGATTGCAATAACTCAACTGCGAAGTCACTAACCATACCACCAATTGCTTTTGTTCGATCAATTAATTGGGGGGTAATACCTACGTGATTAAGGGCATCAATTGGAATCATAGTAATTGGAATTCCAGAGTTAAAAACAATGTGTGCAGCTTCAGGATCACAAAGAATATTCCATTCTGATGCTGCGGTTTTATTTCCAAGACCCCAGGACCCACCCAATACAAAGATTCTATCTAAAGAATCGACTATTTTAGGAGAACGATGTAAAGCTGTTGCTAAGTTTGTTAATGGGCCAGTGGTAACAATTGTTGGTATATCTTCGGATAAAACAGATTCAATGATTAAATCTGATGAAGATCGAGGATCAATGTCTTGCTCCTCTAAATCGGGTCTTTCAGGATCAAGTGCTGAACTCATATCTAAAACGCCAGCAATCATTCTATCTCGTAGGATCGGATTTAATGCCCCTGCTGCGAGAGGAATATCATTACGGCCCGATAAATGTAATGTTTTTGCAGCATTTTTTACTGTTCGATCACCTGATAAATGGCCTGCGCCTGTTGTAACAGCATGTAGACTAATATTTGCATGGCCCGCTGCAACAAGGATACCAAGGGCATCATCATTTCCTGGATCACAATCAAGAATAATAGGTAAAGACATAAATCGACTCAAAGTTTAACAGGTTTATTACGATTATATATTCGCCAACGCGCAAAGGTTAGAGCAAAAATAGCCACCAAGTAAGGTA
>MDSZ01097362.1_pt1 | contig 10545 bp, 9 predicted proteins | sample 811201 | NCBI WGS metagenome assembly MDSZ01 (sample SAMN05326647, study PRJNA326480) | marine metagenome | isolation source: seawater | place: Indian Ocean: North | collected 2010
AATCTTTTATGAATCCATGACGCAATTTATTGGATTTAAAAATTATGGAGATGAATATAAAATTATGGGTTTAGCACCATATGGTAAACCAATATTTCAAGAAATTTTAGAAAAAAATATTATACTTGACGATAAAAAACAATTTTTTGAATTAAATCTGAAGTTTTTTAATCATACAAACAAAAATTTTAATTATAAATTTGAAGGAAAGCCTAATCAAAACCAAATTTATAATAATAAAATTCATTCTCTTTTTAAAAATGAAAATATTGAAAACCTTGAATTCAAAAAAAATTTTGCTGCATCTGTTCAGAAAATATATGAAAAAATATTTTTAAATATTAGTAATTATTTAAAGAAAAAAAATTATAGTAATAATTTGGTTTTTGCAGGTGGTTGTGCACTAAACTCGTCCGCAAACCAAAAATTAATTTATGATGATTTTTTTGATAATATTTACATTCCATTTTCTCCTGGAGATGGAGGGGGAGCGATAGGCGCTGCACTATTTATTAATAATAAATATAATACAGAGCCAAAAGAAAACATCACACCTTATTTGGGTAACGATTATAAAGATGAAGAAATTTTAAATATATTAAAACAATTTAATAATAAAATTGATTTTGTTAAATTTAACAATCAAGATGAATTAGTAGCTGATGCAACAGAAATGCTGATTAATCAAAAAGTAATTGGATGGTTTCAAGGCAGAATGGAATTCGGACCACGTGCTTTAGGAAATAGGTCAATTTTAGCTGATCCAAGACATAGAGAAATGAAAGATTTAATTAATATTAAAATTAAAAAAAGAGAAAACTTCAGACCTTTTGCCCCCTCAATATTGCAAGAAGAAAAAAAATTTTGGTATAAAAGTAATAATTTCAATAATTATTATATGTCGAGTGTTGAAAAAGTTAGACATGATAAAATCAATTTTCTTGGAGCAGTAACACATGTTGATGATACTGGTAGAGTGCAAGATGTTTCAAAAAAATTAAATCCTCTTTACTATAAATTAATTAAAAATTTTTATCAAAAAACCAAAGTGCCAGTTCTTTTAAATACTTCTTTTAATGAAAATGAACCTATTGTGAGATCTCCAAAAGAAGCTTTAGATTGTTTATTAAGAACAGATTTAGATTTTTTATTTATTAATAATTTTAAAATTAATAAAAAGAAATGATAGCAAATTTTTTTTTAGATAATAGGATTGGTGGACCACATATTTACAGCAATCAAATTCAAAAAAATCTTAAAAATTATAGATTTTTAAATGTTTCTTGTGGAAAATCTAATTGGAGTGATTTAAATTTATCAAATTTAAAAAGAAATCATAAGTTTTTTTATGTTTTTGAATTATTAATAAATTTTTTTGTAATTATTAAAAATAAACAATTAAAAGAAAGTAATATTTTTTTTGTTTATAGTATTTTGAATTTTGCACCAATACTTGCAGGTATATTTCTTAAAAAAAAAATATATTGGTTTATAATTGAAGATGTAAGTTTATTGAATATTTTTTTTTTTAAAATAATTAATTATTTTTACAAAATAAAAATTATTTGTATCAACCAGAACATTTCAAAAAAATTAAATCTAAAAAAAAATTTTGAAATATACTCACCAAGGATCGATAATAAATTTTGGAAAAGAAATAAAATTATCAAATTAAAAAATAAATTAATTACAATTACATTAGTTGGAAATATAAATAAAACAAAAAACTATTATGAATTTCTAAAATTTTTTACTAGTACAAAAAAAAAAATTAAAATTAATATAATTGGAGAAAAGCTAAAAAATCAAAAAAAATATTATTCTGATATAAAAAAATTAAAAATTTCAAAGTTTATAAAAGTATTTTTTCATGGAAGAAAAAATAAATTTTTTATAAGGAAAATATTAAATGAGACAGATATATTTTGCCTTCCATCAATATCCGAAGGAACGCCAATTGCCTTGTTAGAGGCTATGTCTATGTGCTCAATCTGTATGGTGTCTAAAAATGGTAATTTATCCAGGATCATTAAAAATAATAATAATGGATTTGAATTTAGCTTAAATGAAAAATCTTTTTTTTTAACCTTAAACAAAATTTTATCTTTAAGTTATTCTGAACAAAAAAAAATAAGAAATAATGCTAGGTTAACTATAAAAAAAAATAATAAGAATTTTAAACTATAAATTTTTAATTTTTTTAATATTTTTAATTACTAAACTTTCATTAATATTATTTTCTATCATTGAAATGATTTTTTTAATTTGATCAAATTTTATTTTTTTTTCCTTAAAACTATATATATCTGGGTGTGAAGTTCTTATTCTCTTATTTGATATTGATAATATTTCACTAAGTTTCTCTCCTTTTTTTAATCCAATTAATTTAATTGGATAATTTTTTAAATTATAAAATTTAAACATTTTTTTTATTATTTCATAAATTTTTATTTGTTTACCCATATTAAGTAAATAAACATCCCCCTTAGAATTTATTTGTGAGCATTGCATTACTAAATTGCATGCCTCTGTTATAGACATAAAATATCTTTTAGCTTTATAATTAGTAAGAGTTATGGGCAATCTATTTTTAATTTGATAATCAAATATTTCAACTGCTGAACCTCTGCTACCAAATACATTGCCAAATCTTACGATTGAAAAATTAGTTTTGGTAAATTTTGAAAAATATTGACACATTAATTCGGAAAATCTTTTCGTAACTCCTAAAATATTAATTGGTTTGGCAGCTTTATCCGTTGATATAAATATGAAATTTTTAACTGTTTTATTTAGCGATTTAATTAATGATAAAGTTCCTAAAATATTATTTTTAACCGCTGCTTCAATGTTATTTTCAAGCATATCTACATGCTTATAAGCAGCTGCATGAAAAATATGTTCTACTTTATATTTTTTTATTATTTTTTCCATATTTGACTGATTTTTAATATCAGAAATAATATAAGTAATGTTTTTATTATTTTTTATTGATTGTTTTAATCTAAATAGTTCAGTTTCATTAATATCTAGGCAAATAATCTTATTTACTTTGGTTTTACTTATTTGTAGTAAAAGTTCTGATCCTATAGATCCGGCCGCTCCTGTGATTAATACGTTTGAATTATTCAAATATTTAATTAATTTATTATTTATAGGGGATGTTTTTCTGTTTAGTATATCCAAATAATTTATCTTTTTTAAATCTTTAAAAAAAATTTGGTCATTTATAATTTGATTTTTTGGTGGGAGTATCATCAATAAGTCATTAAATTTTGAGAGATTTTTTAATATCTTATTTTTTTTTTTAGCATCAAGTGATGGTATTGCTAAAAATATATTTTTAATTTCAAATACTTTTTTAATTTCTAAAAATTTATTATAACTTATAATTGGACTTTCTTTGTAATATTTTCCTTGTAAACGTTTTTTGTCATCAATAAAAAAAATATTTGTTTTTTTACTTGAAGATTTTATTTGTTCATATAACTTTTTTCCAGAAAACCCCGCACCATAAATCACTATGATATTTCTATTAATTTGATTTTCTTTTTCATGAGGTAATATTATTTTATTTATTTTTTTTTTTAACGAAATATCTGATTTATAAAAAAATTTATTAAGATTGTATAATTTAATATCTGGGTAAATTTTTGTTAATTTTGAAATATTAGCAATTGAGATTTTTTGTTCATCTGGGTTTTTTATACTTATATATTTCAAATCAACACATTCTAATAAATTTTTAATTTGAACACCTTTTCCACTTCCAACATCTATAGAGCCAGAAAATTTTGAGCTTAATAGTTTTTTGTAAATTTTTACAACATCTGAAATTTTGATGAAGTCTCTTATCCCTTCTCCATTATTGTATAGAGGTATTTTTTTTTGGGCTTTCTTATGATAAATTATCTTTGAAATAATTGAGAAATTTTCATTACTTTCATATAAATTAAAGAGTCTCGCAATTATAAGTTTTTTATTTATATAATTTAAATTTTTTAAATAATTTTCAACTAAAACTTTAGCACTTGCATATAAATTTCTTTTATTTAAATTATTTACTAAATCACCATATACAGCAGAACTACTTGAATATATTACCTTGTTTATCTGCTTTATTTTAATATTTGAAAAAAATTTGTTTAAAAAATAAATGCTATAACTAAAAAACTGATCATAATCCTCAATTTTGTTAATTTTTTTTGTACTATAAAATAAGTTAATTATTAAATTAAATCTTTTAGGTAATTTTTTATAATCAATCTTCTTAATTTCCTCTGACCCAATTACAACTGCATTATCTATTTTTTTTAATAAAGCATCAGATAGCGCGCTTCTCTTCCCAAGTATGATGGTTCTAATCATTAAAGTTTTTTTTAAAAATATGGTATATTGCTTTTATAAATAATGTAGTAAATATAATTCTAAATATTATTTTTATAAAATTATAATATCTTCTGTTATCGAATTCTCCTAAAGACTCATAATATAATAACCTATTATAAAAGTATCGGAAATTACTTAGTTTTTGTAGTTTTTTATTTTTATCGACCCATAAGCGAAGTTCATTACCTAATTCGAAGTAGTTTTGATTTGTATAATTATTATTATGTACTCTATAAATAGCTAATGGTTTTTTAAGAATTGATATTTTTGAAAATTTAGACATTTTCATCATAAAAACAAAATCACCAATAATATTATAATTACTATCAAAAATAGTATTTTTTTTTTTAAAACTTTCTTTATTTATACAAATAGTTACTAGAGCTACATCATAATTTTTTAAATAATGATTTTGATAATCAGAGGAGATTGATTTTACTTTTTTAAGCCTTAGTTTTTTAGAAATTTTATTTTTAATATAATAGCTTGAATAAAGGATATCAAATTTATTCTTTTTGTATTCACTCACCTCTTCTAGAAGTTTATTTTTTAGCCATATATCATCTGTATCTAAAAATGTAATTAAATCTCCACTACATTTAGATAATGCAAGATTTCTAGCTTGATATAACTTTAATTTTTTATTCGAAGAAAAATATTTGAATCGTTTATCCGCAAAATTTAAATAAATTTTTTTACTATTATCACTGGAGTTGTTATCCCAAAAAATTACCTCGAAGTACTTATATTTTTGATTTTTTAAACTTAATAAAGCTTCCCTTAAATATTTTTCACCATTATGACAATTAATTATTATACTAACTAATACTTTTTTTATTTTCATTTTTAAAAAAATTTACAGTTTTAGTAAGTCCATCCTCTAGTTTAGTTTTTGGGGTCCATTTAAAAGTTTTTTTAACTAAAGATATATTTGGATAAAATTTATAAGCTTCATCTTTACGCAAAGATAATTTTCCATATTCTGGCTTTCCTTTTTTAATTTTATTTCTTAAATATTCTATTACGAATTTTAAAATTATAGGTTTTCCAGAGCCTACATTAAAAATTACTTTCTTTGATTTTTTTGATGATATAATTTTCATCAACAAATTAATTAAATCATCAATATATAAGAAATCTCTTACTTGCATACAATCTGATAATTTTATTTTTTTATTTAATAAAAATTTTTTTATAGCAATCGGAACTATTCTGTTCGGCTCTTGTTTTGGACCATATGCAAGATATAAACGTAAAATTGTAACTGGAAAATTATCTTTTTTGTTAAGTTTTAAAAGATATTTTGTAGATTTTGCTTTAGCTAAGGAATATGCAGTTTTTAATTTTTCTAAATTAATTTTCATTTTTTCTGTATGTGGAACTCTATTTTTACTATATTCAAGAGACGAACTCATCTGAATAAAATTCTTGATTTTTTTTTTAACAAAATAAGTTGATAAATTTTTAGTTCCAATAAAATGTGAATTATATGTTTTTTTCCACTCTGAATGATTTACATGTCCACTAAGATTTACTACTGTTTCAAAATTATATTTATCTAATTTATTATATAATTCCTCTTTTTTTGAAATATCACAAAATATATAATTAACATTTTTAATTCTTTTTATTTTTCTTTTAACTTTTTTTGACAAACTAAAAATATTAAATTTATCTTTAGGAACCTTTTCTATTAAATATTTTCCAATAAATCCTGTTCCACCTATAACTAATATATTGATTTTATTTTTTTTTTTACTGTATAATTTTTTCAAGTCTATCCTTGTCTCTTTTTGTATCCATACATTGCCAAAAACCCCTATGTTTAAAAGCTTTTAATTGATTTAATTTAGCTATTATTTCTAACGGTTTTCTCTCTAAGAAAGTTTGGTCATTTTTAATGTATTTTAAGAACTCTTTTTTTATTACAAAAAAACCACCATTAATCCATCCCTCATCTAAACTTGATTTCTCTTTAAAATAAACCACCTTATCTCCTTTAATTTTTAAAGCACCAAATCTTGCTGGAGGTCTTACAGCAGTCAACGTAACTAGTTTTTTGTGTAATTTATGAAATTTAACTAGTTTATTTATGTTTACATTTGAAATTCCATCACCGTAAGTAACCATAAAATCTTCATTTTTCTTAAAATATTTTTCGAGTCTTTTAATCCTTCCTCCGGTCATAGTAAATTTTCCTGTATCTATTAAATTTATATTCCATTTTTTATATTTAGGTTTTTTGAAATAGTTCCTTATAACATTTTTTTTATACCCTAAGGCTATTATGAAATCACAATATCCATAATCTGAATAATGCTGCATTATTCTTTCAATAATTGGAATCTTATTTATTTTAACCATTGGTTTAGGTATTGTTTTGGTATATTCGGATAACCTAGTTCCTAGTCCACCAGCTAAAATAACAACTTTCATTATTTTTTTATTTTTGACTTTGGTACCAATGGGCTAAAATATGATTAAAGATCAAATGACAGTCTTCAACTGGTCCATATTTTCCTTTTTCTGTTTTAACATGAATGCAAATATCTGACATCTTCTTTACTTTTCCCCCATCAAAACCTAAAAATGAAATTATTTTTCCTTTATTTTTTTTCACAAATTTAATTGCATCTATCAAATTTTTTGAATTACCAGATGCAGAAATTACTAATAACGTATCTCCCTTTTTGAAATATAATTTTAACTGGTTTAAAAATAGATTTTCATAACCTGTATCATTTGCAATAGCAGTTATAATAGAACTATTATCAACTAGAGAATGAAAATTAATTTTCTTTTTTTTTTTCTTAAACAAATCAAAGCCAAGATCATTTGCCATAGTGCTCGCTGTAGCAGCACTACCTCCATTACCAGCAAGAAAAATTCTACTGTTTGAATTAAATGATTTTTTAAAAAAATTTTCTAATTTTATTAATTGTTTTCTGTCAATTTGACTTAAATAGATGTGTAATTGATTAATATATTCCTCATAAAAATTTATAAAATTATTTTTCATTAAAATACTCCATAATTTGCTGATTTGTTATATTTTGATCTTTATTAAATGAATTATACCATTCAATTGTTTTGTGCATAGTTTGATGAAAATTTAATTTAGGTTGCCAATTTGTCATTTTTTTTATTTTATTGCAATTTAAATTTAAAAGTTTTGTCTCTTTAAATTTTTCTCTAGTCATTTTTTTCCAATTTAGGTTTTTATAACTAGCCTTAAATTTATTTAAAACTTCCTCAACTGTATAATTTCTTGTTTTTGGTCCAAAATTAAATGATTGTCCATTTATTTTTTTATTTTTATTTAAATTAACAGCTAGATTAATGTACCCTGATAGAGGTTCTAATACGTGCTGCCACGGTCTAGTAGATTTTAAACTTCTTACATTTAAAATTTTGTTATTATTTAATGATCTAATAATATCAGGAACTAATCTGTTTTTTGACCAATCACCTCCACCAATAACATTCCCTGCTCTTGCTGTAGCTATTTTAATTTTTTTATTTTTTAAAAAGTATGATTTAAAATATGAATTAAACAATATTTCACAACTTGCCTTTGATGCACTATAGTTTTCATCGCCACCCATCCTTTCATTTTCTCTATACCCACCTTTCTTTTCTATATTTAAATAACATTTATCACTCGTTATCATTATAGTTGTAATTTTTTTTTTTGTATTTCTTATAGACTCAAGAATGTTTAAGAATGAAATTAAATTGCTATTCCATGTCTCTAAAGGATGCGTATATGATTTACTTACTATAGCTTGAGCGGCTAAATGAAAAATATAATCTGGTCCAAAGTTATTTAAAACCTTTTTTGTCATATTAAAGTTGCTTAAATCAAAAATTTTTTCTTTAAGATTTTTAAAATTTTTTTTATAAAAAAATTTATTTGGATAATCTTTTGAAATACCAAGAATATTTGCATCTAATAAATCAAAGATCGAAGTTAACCATGTGCCTTTGAAACCAGTGTGACCTGTAATAAGTATTTTTTTTCCTTTAAATATTTTTTGTAATTCTCTAATGTTTTTCATATTAATTTATTTATGATAAAACTAATTTTATTATAATCCATCATCTCACTTATAGTAGGATTTCCTAATTTTAATAATTTAATGTACCTTGGGTGTTTATTTATTCTTTTTTTATCTAAAAACAAAAACTTAAATATATCATTTTGCAAATTATGTTTATTTGTTTTGAATAATTTAAGATCAGTTGGTAATTTATATAAATTAAGAATTTCTCTTACCATTTTAATTAGGTTATTTTCGTGCAAATTAGATGCATAATATAATTCACACAACATACCAATTCCAACTGCCTCACCATGCCTTATTACTTCTTTATTACTTTTAATATTTTTTTCTAACGCCATTTCTATAGCATGAGCAAAAGTATGACCAAAATTTAGCATTAATCTTTCCTTTTTTTCTGTAATGTCATTTTTAAAAAAGAAAATTTTAGTTTTTAAACTTTTAAAACATAATTCTTTAACATATTTACTATTTTTTTTTTTGACCATTTCAGGATATTTTTTCAAAATTTTAATTATTGATTTATCTTTTAGTAAGCCACATTTTAAAACCTCAGGTATTCCAGAATAGAACTCTCTATTAGGTAAATGTTTTATAACATCATTTAAAATATAAACTTTATTAGCGTGATAATAAGTGCCTATAGAATTAATTATATTTTGATAATTTACTGCTGTTTTGCCACCTATAGAACTATCAACTATAGATGTTATTGTAGTTGGAACATGAAGATAAATTGTTCCTCTCATGTACAAGCTTGCGGCTAAAGCAGAAAGATCACCCAAAACTCCTCCACCCATACTGAGTATAGTTGATTTTCTTGTGAATCCTTTTGAAATCATAAAATCAATTATTTTTAGTACTGCTTTTAAACTCTTATTTTTTTTGGTACCGATAAATTCGAATTCATAAATTTTACAACCAGAAAATTTAAGTGAAGTAGTAACTTTATTTCTTGTTTCTTTTGAAATGTTTTTATCAAATAAAAACAATAGTTTTTTGTCTGATCTAAGATTTTCTAAATCTTTTGAAATTTGATTATATTTGCTATCTATATAATAGATATCATGGGTTTGACCATCTATTTTGTATTGTAGGTTCATTTATTTGTAAATTTTAAAGAATTTATCTCTAGACATTTTTAAATTTGCTTTTTTATAATCGTCATAAACATCTACAGAAAAACTATCTCCTTTTAATTTTAAGCTTTTAATTTTCAAACCAATTTCCAAAGCTCTAAGTAATTCAATATCTTCAATACTTTCGTGATATGTTTTCTTTGATTTACAAAATTTTTGTAATGCTTGTGGTAAAAAAGATATGATCGATAAATGTTTTAAATTTTTTTTTAAATCTTTTTTAAAACTAAAAGGTAAATTTGCTCTTGATAAATACATCACTTCATTTTTTTGATTTAATATAACTTTTACAATATTAGTATTGTTTGTAGGTTTTATTTGTAATGTAGGTAAGATTATATCGGCATTTTTATTTTTCTCATGAAAACTAATTATCTTATCAATGTGATAAGGGCTTATAAGAGGCTCATCACCTTGAATGTCAACAATAAAGTCATATTTTGTTTTTAATTTAAAATAAGCTTCATTTATTCTTTCTGTTCCATTAGTATGATTTTTTGATGTAATAATTACCTTTGCGCCATATTTTTCAGCAACTTTTTTTATTTTTGTATCATCACAACAAATAAAAACATCATTCAATTTTTTTGCTAACTTGGCTCTTTTGTAAGTATGTATTATTAACGGTATATCATTTATTGGAAGCAAAGCTTTTTGAGGTAACCTAGTAGAGTTTAATCTTGTTGGAATTAATCCTAAAGCTTTCATGTATTTGACCAACCTCCATCAATTTTAATTGTCTCGCCATTAATATAGCTTGAATTATCTGAACATAAAAAAAAGATTAATTCTGCTATTTCTTTCGGGTTTGCCCATCTTTTCATTGGTATTCTTGATAATGTCCATTTGTAAAGAGTTTTTCTATTTTTTTTAAATTTTTCATAAAAACTTGTTTTTGTAAAACCAGGTTGAATCGAATTAAATCTTATTTTACCTTTAAATTCACTTGCCAGGCA
>MDSZ01153006.1_pt1 | contig 10545 bp, 10 predicted proteins | sample 811201 | NCBI WGS metagenome assembly MDSZ01 (sample SAMN05326647, study PRJNA326480) | marine metagenome | isolation source: seawater | place: Indian Ocean: North | collected 2010
CAAAGTACCATCGGCGCAGAAAGGCTTGACTTCCGAGTTCGGAATGGGATCGGGTATAACACTTTCGCAATAATCACCGGCGTGGAACTTATATATTAAAATTAAACAATGTAAATATTTTATATTAAAAAAAAACGTTATTTTCTAAGTTTTTTAATTAACTTTCAATCAGTTTATCAAGCTTTGTATGTAATTTAAAGATTTTTTAAAAATGATTTATATGTAATCTCAAATCCACTTCTTAAGCTAATTTTGGGTTTCCATCCATAGCTTTTTGCAAGACCAGAATTCAATATTTTACGTGGTGTACCATTAGGTTTTTTTTTATCAAATTTTATCTTACATTTTATGCCTAAATTTTTCATAATAAATTTACTAAAATTTAAAATTGATTTTTCTTTTCCACTCCCAATGTTTATTATTGAATGTTTTGTTTTTTTTTTTAAGAAAAATTCACAAGCATCTGCTAAATCATCTACAAACAATAATTCTCTTTTAGGTGTTCCATCTCCCCAAATAGTTATAAAATTTTTTTTTTTTAATTTTGCAATATGAATTTTTGAAATTAAGGCTGCAAAAAAATGTGAATTTTTTGGATCATAATTATCTTTAGGTCCGTATAGATTAGTTGGCATTAAACTAATAAAATTTGTATTGTACTGCTTATTGTATGCCTCACACATTTTAACTCCTGCTATTTTTGCAATTGCATAAGCGTCATTTGTTTCCTCTAATTTTCCTGAAAGAAGATATTTTTCAAGGATTGGTTGTTTGCAATATTTTGGATAAATACAACTTGAACCTAAAAATATAAGTTTTTTGACACCTATTAAATATGCAGAATGAATTAAATTTGTCTGAATCATTAAATTTTCATAAATAAATTTAGCCTTTTGCTCTTTATTCGCCAAAATACCCCCGACTTTTGCAGCTGCAATTATAATATGGTCAGGTTTATTTTTTTTCAAATAGTTAAGAGTTTTTCTTTGATCAAGTAAATTTAAGGATTTTTTATTTTGATAAATGATATTCTTATAACCTTTTTTCTTAAAAATTCTCATAATTGCAGATCCAACCATTCCATTGTGTCCTGCTAAAAAAATTTTTTTATTCTTATTTACTTGCATTTATAAGATCATACTCTGATTTGATCATTTCTTGTATAAGTGACTCCAATTTAATTTTTGGTTTCCATTTTAATTTTTTTCTTGCTTTTTTTGAGTTACCTAAAAGTGTGTTCACATCTAAAGGTCTTAAATATTTTTTATCACATTCTATAATAGAGGTGCCCTTTTCATTATAAGCTTTTTCTTTAATTCCTTTTCCTTTCCAAGTAATTTTCATTCCAAGCTTTTTAGCTGTTAAATTTATGAATTGTTTAATTGAATACTGTTTACCAGTTGAAATAACATAGTCATCAGGTTTTTTTTGTTGGAGCATTTTCCACATTGCTTCACAATAATCTCTAGCATGTCCCCAATCTCTTTTTGCATTTAAATTACCAAGGTATAATTTTTTTTGTTTTCCAAACTTTATTCTACACAATGCAGAAACAATTTTTTTAGTAACAAAGGTTTCTCCCCTTCTTGGACTTTCATGATTGAATAAAATTCCATTACATGCAAAAATATTATAAGCCTCTCTGTAATTTTTAGTAATCCAATGTGCGTATAATTTTGCAACACCGTATGGGCTTTGAGGATAAAAATTTGTTTTCTCATTTTGAGGAGAATTCTGTACTTTACCATACATTTCAGATGTACCCGCTTGATAGAACTTTATTTTTTTCTCAAATTTATGAAATTTAATTGCCTCTAAAATTCTTAATGCACCTAAGGCATCTGCATTTGCAGTGTATTCAGGGACCTCAAAAGAGACAGCAACATGAGATTGGGCTGCTAAATTGTATATTTCATCTGGTTTAATTTTTTTTATTAAATCTGAAACAGAAGATGAGTCAGTTATATCTCCATAATGAAGTCTAAAACGGTAATTTGACTCATGAGGATCTTGATAAATATGATCTACCCTTGAAGTATTATTACTAGATGATCTTCTCTTTACTCCATTAACTAGATAACCTTTCTTTAATAAAAATTCAGATAGATAGGAACCATCTTGCCCAGTAACACCGAATATTAATGCAACTTTTTTTTTCATTTTTTAAAATATAATTTACTAATTCTTTTACAATCTTTTTTTAATTTCGTTAAGCTTAATTTAATATTTAGAGTTTTAAGTAACTTAGAATTATTTAAAAAAAAGTTTTCTTGAGGGTAAATTTTTAATTGTTTTTTAATAGTATTTTTTTCATCATTATAAAAATTGAGCCAATTAAATATATCAAATAAATATACTTTTTTGCCAATTGATACATTAAAAATTCCATATATTCTTTTTTTAATAAGCATTTTAATTATATTAGAAAATTGATTTGATGATAAAAAATCTTTATAATTTTCTTTATTGTCAATTACGTATCCTTTTTTTGCACAGACAAAAAAGTGATCAATAAACGTGTTGTGGATTTTTCTCGAACTTTTCTCTTTTGGGAAACCTATTAAATTAGATATTCTAAGGATCAATAATTTCTTTTTAATCAATGAAAAAAGTTTTTTTTCTGTAATTAATTTATTCTTCGAATAAATATTCTTTGGTGCTTTTTTTGAGTTTTCTTTTAAATTATCACCAATTTTGTAAACTTTTCTGGTACTTAATAAAATATATCTTATATCAAAGTCTTTAATTTTATTAGCAATTATATAATCAAAATCATTTTTAAAATTATATTTCTTTGTTATATATTTTTTATTTAGAGAGCAGTTAATAATATATCTGAACTTTTTAAGACTTTTTTTCTCTATTTTTAAAAAGTTTTGAAAATCAACAGTTTTAATTATAAAAAAATTTTTCAACTCTTTTTGTAAAATTAAAGATATAAAACTTTTTTTTCCAATAATTAAAATTTTTATTTTCATAAAACAAATTCATTAATTATATTTTCAATCTTTTTTAACATATAGATATTCAAATGTTTTTCTAAAAGCCATTTTGTATTTATAAATTTGTTTAAAGTTATTCAGTTTCAATAATTTGTGGATATCACTAAATTTGTAACTCTTAATTAGCATATTATCATAATGATGTTCAAACATGATTAAAGAAACCTTTTTAAATTGTTCCTCTAATCCAGTCAAAACTTGCATTTCAAAACCCTCTGTATCTATTTTTAAAAAGTTAATTTTGGTTATTTTTTTACTTTTAATATAATCACCTAATTTTATTTGATTGACTAAATTTTCATTATAAATTTTTGAATCTTTATAGACTAAAAACGACTTTCTTTTGAAATATTTTGAGTCAAAGTTTATATCATTAATTGTAGAAGATGAACTTTCACTAAATTCTTTTATCTTAATCTTTTTATTTGCATCTCCTAATGCTATATTCTCAATATTAACATAAATTTTAGAGTTCTTTTTTTTAAATTTTACCAAAAAATTTTTTAAATTTTGAAAATTGAACTTAACAGGTTCAAAAGAGTAAATCTTTTTAATTTTAAAGTTTTTAGAAAACAGTTCTATGCTTTCTCCTCGGTGTGCCCCAATATCAAAAAAAATATCAAATTCATGATAACCATTTTTTTTAAGAAAATTAAATAATTTATACTGATTATAAAAATCAAAATATTTTAGTATATTCAGAGTTAAAAATTTAATCATATGTAAATAAATACCTATTTGGGAAAATTTCTTTAACCTTATTCTTTTTTTTTAAATCACACTTTTCAATATTAATTTTACAATTTTGATAATTATTTATTAGTAAATCTAAGGTTTTTTGAATTCTAAAGTGGCTATGATCTACAAAATAAAATGTGTTTTTAAAAGGTTCATAATCGTACTTTTTTATTTCATTATCAATTCGTACAGTGTTTCTAGATAAAAAAACCAGAACTGTTATAAAAATTAAAATTTTTAATCTAAAGATTATAACATTAAACTTTTTTTGATTTATCTCCAAAAATATTGACAATGGAACAAATAATAATAAAGCAATTAATACGTAACCACCATAACGTAATGCAGGATGATTTAAAAACCACTCAATCAATAAAATTATAAAAAAAATGTAAATAGTAGAAATATTCTTTATTTTTTGATCAATAACAAAACTTTTATTATTCTTTTTATAAAATAAAATTAAAATTACTAAACTTAGTACACATAAGCCTATTAAGAAGTCGCTAACCTTATTAAAAAAATATAAGTCTATCCAATTCGGAAGCCAATTTAAATTTTCTAAATAAAATTCAGGATCTGATATTTTAAAATTTGGAGTTTTTCCAGCTTTTGACCAAAGTTGATAATGTTCATTCATTTTAAGCGTTCTCTCAAAACCAATTGACCAATCCAAATTATCAACACATGTAAAAGCAACTGGATATAAAAAACATCCAGTATTGAAAAAATATACAGAAACAACAATTGCTAATAAAAAAATGAATAAATAAAAATGTGAATTTTTGAGCGAATAGCTAATTAAATTAAATTTTTTGTATTTATAGAATATAAAAAATATAGGTAAAATTACTATTAAGTATAGTATGTAAAAAGCTTTAAGAGATATTATTATTCCAAGAATAATAAAAATGTTAGGAATGTATTTTTTAAAATTATTTTTGTAAGTCAAAAGATAAAAAATTTGAATAAAAAGAAGCGCTATTAATATTTGGGCTGATCTATCTGTTCCGTGTTCTTGCAATCTATAAAAGAAAATATTGACAAAAACAAGAAAAAAAATATTTAGAAAAAACAGGAAATCTAAATTCTTTTTTTTTACATGTTTTAAAATATTAAAAACTATAATCAAATTTGAGAAACCTAAAAATAACAGTGTAGGAATATAAAAAGAAAAATAATTTATAAATGGTAAATAATACAAAGAATTTAAATAAAATATTGAAGAAGGTGTTCGTAAACCGTGATTAAATTGACCTATACCAATAAGCATTGGTTCTTGAGTTAGGTAATAGCTATAACCAAAATGATAATAGGGAAAATCATCATGAGTTTTAAAGATCAATAATGCGATAAACAGAATCAAAAAATTTAATAGAGATATTTTAATTGAAAAAGAATTTGTCTCTTTGCTTTGATAGTAAATAAGGAATACTAATCCCAAAATTAAGATTATAGAATTATGAATAAAACTATGCGCTATGAAGTAATGAGATAAATAAGAATATAAAATCAAAAAAAATAATCCATATAATCCCTTGAGACCATAATTAAATTTTTTATCTTTAGAAAAAATTCTACAAAAAAGTGATCCATAACCAATTACAGATAAAATAATTAATAAATAAATGCTGAAATATATTAAAAAATTAATTGTCATTATTTGGATCTAACAAAAAATCCAGATTTAAATTTAATCATTTCGTGTTTTTTTGAAATTTAAATAAATGATTTAAATTACTCACTATAATCATTCATTCAAAAAAGTCGATTAATTTTATAATTTTTGAATTTTTATATTTATTTGAATTTACTTATTAAATGAATAACCTTTAAACAGAAAAAAATATGGAAAATTTAACATTGGTTATACCAGCGAAAAAAGAGAAAGAATCTCTTCCAAGCGTAATAAATGAGCTTAAAAAGTACAATCTTAAAATTTTAGTTGTATTAGAAAAAAGTGATAAGGAAACAATAGAGTCAATTTCTGAGTGTGATTGCCAGATAGTATTTCAAAAAAATAAAGGCTATGGAGATGCTATTCTTGAAGGTCTAAACTTTGTTAATACAGAGTTATTTTGTATTTTTAACGCAGATGGTTCATTTAATCCAATTGAATTAAAAACTATGTATAAAGAATTACAAGATAAAAATTTTGATATTATTTTTGCAAGTCGATATGAGAAAAATTGTGGCAGTGATGATGATACATTCATTACGTATATCGGAAATTTTATTTTTACAAAAATTGGAAATATTTTTTTTAACTTAAACATAACAGACATACTTTACACATATGTATTAGGCAAAACAGAACAGATTAAAATTTTAAAACTCAGAAGAAAAGATTTTAGATTATGTGTTGAACTACCAATCAAAGCAAAAAGATCAAATCTCAAATTGGGTACTAGTAAATCTTTTGAAAGGGCAAGAATCAGTGGAGAAAAAAAGGTTAATGCTTTAAAAGACGGGTTATACATACTTATGGAGATGATTAAATTGTTTTTTAAAAAAAATTAAAACCTTATTTTAAATCTTTTATAATTTCTTTAATTGTAGTAACTAAATTTTTTGTAATTTTCCAATTTCTATATTTTTTTTTAAATTTTGTAAAATCTGTAATATACCATATATGGTCACCCTTACGATTTTGTTTTAAAATTTTAAAATTTTTGTAATCTTTATTTATTAATTTACTTGTTAAATTTATTGCTTCTTTAATAGAAATCGAATTATTCCTACCTCCTCCAGCGTTATAAATTTCACCATAACCAGGTTTTTTATAAAACTCCCAAAACATTTTTACTAAATCGTAAGAATGAATATTATCTCTTACCTGTTTACCTTTATAACCATAAATTTTATATTTTTTATTTTGGACAACACACTTTACTAAATATGATAAAAATCCATGCAGCTCAGCTCCCTGATGATTTGGTCCAGTTATACATCCACATCGAAAAGTTGCAGATTTAAGTTTAAAATATTTACCGAATTCTTGTACCATCAGATCAGCAGATGTTTTAGATACCCCAAAGGGTGAATGAATAGTGTCGTCTAAAGGAAATTTTTCATTAATTTGTAATAATTTATTATATTTGTCATAAGCCTCAAATCTTGAAGACAATTCTCTAATTTTTAATTTTTTTTTAGGCAACTCTCCGTAAACTTTATTAGTTGAAGTAAAGATAAAAACACCCTTAGGAGAATACAATTTAGTCAATTGTAAAAGATTGACTGTAGCTAATGCATTGATTCTAAAATCAAAAACAGGATCTTTAGCTGACCAATCATGAGAAGGTTGTCCAGCAGTGTGAAGAATTAGATCAAACTTAAATTTTTTAAACAAATTTTCTAAAGTTTTATAATTTACTAAGTTAATTGAGAAAAATTTAAAATTTTTATTTTTTTTTTGTGAGTAAACAAATTTTTTGGTAGAGTGTTTTTTTCCAAATAACTTAGATCTTAGATCGTTATCTATTCCAAATACCTTGAATTTTTTTTTTAAAAAAAAATTTACTGCTTCTGAGCCAATTAATCCTGAACTTCCAGTAATTAAAACATTTTTCATTTAATTAATTGACTTCAAAAATGATTTGATTTTTTTTTATATAATTTATTTTTTTTTAATTTTTTTAAAATTCTATTTAATTCCTTAAATTCATAATCCAAATCACCATTTAAATCTTTTTTTCTACCCTCTAAATTCAAAGAAATTGGTATTTCTTTTGTTGTTGCTTGTGAAAAATCCCAAAATTTTGAGTGTATCGTTCTTCTGTAATCCCATGGATGGATAGCTTCTAGTCCAGCATTGATTAAAAGTTTAACTAACTTTTTCTTGTTAAATATCTCATAGTGAAAATTATCTTTATATGTCTGACCACCCATTAAAGGTCCAGTGATATTATCAATATCTTTATCGATATTATAGATTTTGTGAAGATTTTCAAAACTTGGGACAGATATTCTTAAAACACCTCCTGGTTTTAAAACTCTTACCCATTCGCTAAGGACTTTTTGAACTTGTTTTTTTTTAAAATGCTCTAATATATGAGATGCATAAACTAAATCAAACGTGTTTGTTTTAAATTTTAATGGATAAGCTTTTAAATTTATAACACCTTTTTTTTTTCTATTATCAATATTTATAAAAGGCACAGGTAAAACATTATCACCACAACCAATATGCAAGTATTTTTTATTTTTCTTCACCTGCTGTTAACTATAGCAAATAACATTAAATCTCAAGCTAGAAAAAATATTTTTTGTTAGTTAATATTTTCTTTTAATATTTTATAAATTTTTTCAGATACCACTAAATTTCCTTTTCTACTTAAATGAGCATAATCATAAAAAAATTGCTCATCATAATCATCAAAAATATCACTGATATTGTAAAAATTTTTAATCTTAATCTCACTTGAAATTTTTTCATAAATTTGTCTAGCAATTTTAGCTTCATCTATATTGTGATATTTTTTTTCGATACCAATTGGATTTTTCCGTGAAAACGCAGCTGGCTGTAAAAAAAAATATATATCTATATTATATTCTTTGGCGATATTATTTGCATAGTTAATGGAGTCTATATAATCATTTACTATTTCATCTAATTTAAATTCTTTTTTATTCTTTTTTAATCTTTCTATATTAAATCTTTTTATCTTTTTTCCTAAAGTACTTTTAAAAATAACACTATGACTTGATATAAACTCTGAGAAAAAATATATTGATTTTTGAAAATTGTTTTGATCATACATCAAACTTTGAGAAAAATTAAAAATAAAAAATTCCCCACTATGTTTTATTTTATTAAAGATGTCATTGTAACCATCATAAAAAACTACTTTATCAGGCTTATTACTTGAAAATCTTAACAAATTAAAAAAATTGCTAACTTCATAATGTAAATCAAGACCTCCTAAACCAAAATTTTCTACAAAATAATTATTTTTATCAAGATTTAATTTTTTTGAAACTAAAGATGGAATAGTATCTTTATCTGAAACTACACCATTAAACATTGTGGATCCTCCAAAAAACCATATGTTTTTCTCGTTTGTTTCGTTGGTAAAATTAACTGTATTTCTGATCCACGGTCCATTTATAGATTTAGTTGTTGACCATCCATCACAATCAACATTTTGTGGAGCGCTAAAAAAATACAATTTTTGGTAAAAATCTGCTTTTCTTAAAGCACACTTATAATATTTTTCTCTGAAATTTTTTTTTTCATCTTCAAAAAAAACTGGTTCTTTTAAAACAACATTAAATGAATTTTTATTATTAAATAAAAATTTATTCGCACTTATCTCACACAAAATTAATAGAATTAAAAATGAAAAAAACACTATTATTGCATCTAATTTTTTTTTATTTTTAAAAGTCAAATATGCAATAGAAAAAACTATAATATCAAAAATAATTAGCGCTGGTGTAAAAACGTATCCGTGCATTTTGTTATCGAAAATAAAATTAAGTGTTAATGGATTTAATATGATGAGAATAATTAAATAAATTGTTGTAAAAATATTTATCATTTTTTCGCTATAATTGTAAAAAGACCACCTTCACTTGCATGATTAATATTGAATGTGAGCATAAATTCTTTAAAACTTAAATTTTTATAAACTTTGATATTTCTATCAAATAAAGACTTATTTAAATTTAGATTGTCTATCGGAAGAATTTTTGTAATTTTTAAATCTTTTTCTTTAAACCACTGTAAAACTTCACTAATTGTATATGAAATTTCATGAGGACTTTTATATTGATCTTTAAACCAAGTTAATCTTTTATCATAACTGATATTTTTATTTCTTAAGTATTTGTCTAAAAAAAATCCCTTTTCACCAAGAACTGATAAAGCTATTCTTCGGATCTTCGTATAAATCCTTCCATACTTATGATAAAGGCCTAATACAATGTATCCTCCTTTTTTAAGTTTTTTTTCAATTGAATTAAAAGCTTTTTTAGGATCCTGAGTATGATGCAAACAGCCTATTGAGATAATATAATCAAAAAATTGATCTTTAAATAATAAATTAAATAAATTCATTTTCATAAAATAAACATTTTCTATTTCTGATTTAACTCTAAAGTTTTCAGCCATAGATAATGAGCTTTCTGAAAGATCAATGCCAAATATTTTTCTGTTGTATCTTGATAGGAAGTTTGACAATTGACCAGTTCCACATCCTACCTCTAGAATTTTTGATCCAAATTTAATTTGTTCATCAAGCAATTTAGCAAATATAGACTTATTGGCCTTATCTATTAAAGATGAAAAATCATCAAGATCATCATAATTTGGAAATTTTATTTCATTATAGAATTTATCTTGAATGCCTGTAATTTTTGTTGTCTCATGATCATCAATAAAAAAATTTGGAATCTTATTGTTAATTATATAAAATTTATTATTTTCATCAGTGAAAAAATTTTGGTTGAATGTTATTCTTTTAGTATTTGGACCAACTAAGTATTTAGAAAGTTTATTATATCTCTCTGTCATTATATTGATCTTTTTTATTTAACAAGAAGTTTCCACATACAAGATAATCAAGACCTGAGCCCATAAAACATTTAAATGCATCCGCAGGGCTTTCAACTATTGGCTCATCCTTAATATTAAAGGATGTATTAACTAATAATGGTATTTTAGTAATTTTATAAAATTCATTAATCAAATTATAAATTTTATGATTTTGTTTTTGTGATACTGTTTGAATTCTTGCTGTATAATTTACATGAGTAACTGCTGGAATTTTTGAATCGATATTTTGAAGTTTTTCAAAACCAGTAA
>MDSZ01263420.1_pt1 | contig 10545 bp, 9 predicted proteins | sample 811201 | NCBI WGS metagenome assembly MDSZ01 (sample SAMN05326647, study PRJNA326480) | marine metagenome | isolation source: seawater | place: Indian Ocean: North | collected 2010
GCTGCTTGATGCCACCAACGCAACGGGAATCAGCCTTACCGAGCACCTGGCCATGTTCCCCGCCGCCGCCGTCAGCGGCTTTTATTATTCGCACCCCGATTCGCGCTACTTTGCGGTGGGACGTGTAGCCAAAGATCAGGTCGCCGATCTTGCCAAACGAAAGGGCATGGAAATGGCGACCATGGAACGCTGGCTATCTCCCATTCTGGATTACGATCCCTGAGGCATCGCGGAAAGTCCGCTAAGGCTATGCGGGAAAAGCACTTAGCCTTGGCGGACTCGGCAAGGCTATTATGCAAACGGTAAGATGGGCTGACTGGTTAAGGACATGAAATGACAGACCCCGACAAAAAAGACGAGAAAAAACCCGGCCCGCTGCAGGTTGTCGGTAGTGTAATTTCTGCAGCATTTGGTGTGCAGAGCAGCCGCAACCGTGAGCGCGATTTTCAGCACGGCCGCTTTCGCAATTACGTGATTGCGGCCGTGGGCTTCGTGATGGTGTTTATCGTGGTCGTCTTCAGTGTGGTGCAGATGGTGCTGAAAAGCGCTGGCTGACCCCATTTCTCGAGCAATAAAAAAGGCTGCCGAGGCAGCCTTTTTTATTGCAACCGTCACCGGCTCTTAATAGCCAGGCATGCCGTGAAGCCAGTAAACCACAGTACCGACCACAATGGTCAGGATCGCAACGGCGGCGCAAGCATCAGCAAAACTGTCCTCACGCGCTTCTTGATTGTTGTCAGACATAGCAACCTCAAAAGATTATCGGAATAAAATACCGGATTATTCCGGCAGACAAAGACGGCGCATTATAACAAGTTTCTGGATAACGAAATCCACTAAATGATAATCGGCCAGACGTATAAGCCTTATCCGCAAAAAGCATTAGCGATATAACCGATAACATTTTAAGATTCGCGCCAGATTGCTATTAAGCCCTCCGGCAGAGTTCTCCGCCGGTATCGCCGGGCTTCCGAGCCCTACAAGACCGATTTAACGCGAGAGATTTCAACGCTTTATGTACGCCTACGACCAGTACGACCGGCAAATTGTCAGCCAGCGTGTCGCCCAATACCGGGACCAAACCGAACGCTACCTGGCAGGTAAAATCAGCGATGAGCAGTTTCTGCCGCTGCGCCTCCAAAACGGCCTTTACGTTCAACGCCTGGCCCCCATGCTGCGCATCGCGGTTCCCTACGGCACGCTCAACAGCCAACAGTTGCGCAAACTGGCGCATATTTGCCGCCATTACGACAAAGGCTACGCGCACATCAGCACGCGGCAGAATATTCAGCTGAACTGGCCAAAACTCGAAGAAGTTCCCGACATTCTCGAAGAGCTACTCGAGGTCGATATGCACGCCATTCAGACCAGCGGCAACTGCATTCGCAACGTGACTGCTGACCAGTTCTCAGGCGTCGCTGCAGACGAGGTGGAAGATGCGCGCCCCTGGTGTGAAATCATTCGCCAGTGGTCAACGTTCCACCCCGAGTTTGCCTTCCTGCCCCGCAAATTCAAAATTGCCGTGTGTGGTTCCGAACAGGACCGTGCAGCGGTGATGGTGCACGATATCGGCCTGCAAATTGTTAAGGATCCCGAGGGCAACACCGCATTCAAAGTGATCGTGGGCGGCGGCTTGGGTCGCACCCCGGTGATTGGCAGCGTGATTCATGACGCCCTCCCCCCACAGCACCTGCTGACATACCTGGAAGCCATCGTCCGGGTCTACAACCAACTCGGGCGCCGGGACAACAAGTTCAAAGCGCGAATCAAGATTCTTGTTCGCGCCATGGGCGCTGATGCCTTCAAGGCGAAAGTGGAAGAAGAATGGGCCTTCATCAAGGACGGTCAGCTGAGCCTGCCCGAGGAAGAAGTCGCGCGCGCCAAGTCGTTTTTCACGGCACCCGATTACCTAGCGTTGCAGAATGAGGATCTTCAGGCTGTCGCTCTTGAGAGCCCGGCGTTTGCCCGTTGGCTTGCGCACAACGTGCACGCGCATAAGCAAGACGGCTACGCGATCGTTACCCTATCACTGAAAACCACCGGCGTAGCGCCTGGTGACATTACCGCAGAACAATTCGTGGCTGTTGCGAATCTGGCTGAAGAATATGGCTTCGGCGAGGCGCGAAGCACTCATCAGCAAAATATGGTGTTGCCAGATGTACAGCAGAAGCAGCTTTTCTCTCTGTGGCAGCGGCTGGAGAGCCTAGAGCTGGCCAGCCCCACTGTGGGCACGATGAATGATATTATCTGCTGCCCAGGTGGGGATTTTTGTTCGCTAGCCAACGCGAAATCTATTCCGATTGCAGAAGCGATTCAGCGTCGCTTCGACGATCTGGATTACCTCTATGATCTTGGCGAGATCGAACTGAATATTTCAGGCTGTATGAATGCCTGCGGCCATCACCATATCGGCAACATTGGCATTCTCGGCGTTGATAAGAAAGGGCAAGAGTTTTATCAGGTTTCCCTCGGCGGTAGCCAAGGGTTAAACGCGTCACTGGGTAAAATTCTGGGGCCATCTTTTGCACAGGAAGATATTCCCGACGTTATCGAGAAAATTCTGAACTGCTACGTAGAGCGTCGCCAGCCCGACGAGGACTTTCTCGACACTTTCAATCGCATTGGCCTGGAGCCCTTCAAGGAGCGTGTATATGCCTAATATCATTAAGCAGGGCCAGATCGTCGAGGACAACTGGCAAGTGTGGCGCGACAGCGACTCTCTGCCGGACAGTGCCCATGTTATTGTTCCGCTCGCCCTCTGGCAGGCACAGCGTGATGCCCTGCTGGCCAAAGGGCCTGTAGCATTGTTTCTCGCCAGCGACGAGTCTCCGAAAGCCCTGAGCGATGACGACCTGGAAAAAGCGGCCTTTATTGCCGTCGATTTCCCCAAATTCATGGATGGCCGGGGCTTCAGTTATGCACGCGAGCTCCGGGAACAGCGTCACTATCAGGGCGAAATTCGCGCCATTGGCGATTTTATGCGAGACCAGCTTTTCTACATGCAACGCTGTGGCTTCAGCAGTTACGCGCTGCCCAGCGAAGAACTGGAAGCCGCATTGGCCAGCTTCAATGATTTTACCGAAAGCTATCAGCCGTCTATCGATCAACCGCGACCGCTATTTCGCAGACGCGCCTGACAGCAGCTCGATCCCCACAAAAAAGCCCGCTTTTAGCGGGCTTTTTTGTCTTTGGTGACATTCGCGAGTTATTTAAAAATCACCGAAAAAGTCACGGGTACAGCCAGAGAAATGTTATTCAAACCGGCGAGACTGCGCAGCTTGCCGATACCCGGTGCCAACTTGTGTCGAGTCACATCAATAAAACCAGGAGTGACCGTCGCGACGCTCAACTCACCGCCGCTCAATCGCGTCACCTGCGTCTGAAATATCATGGGGACGGTATTACCATTCAAGGTCAACTCCCCTTTCAACTCTACTGCCTGTTGCTCACCCGCTTTCAGTGCGCTCACCGACTCGAGATCGACATCAGCCACGAAATTCGCCGTTTTATACTGCGCGGTATCGAACAGGTATTTGCGCATGCGCTCATCACGGATTTCGATGCCGCTGTTAATGCTGTCTAGGGCAATCTCTATGGTTGCTTTACCGCTCGCGTCATCGATACTGCCAGCCACCTTTTTAAAGGTAAACAATTCTGCAAAACGGTCATTCTTGACACTGGTGATGTTCAGTGTCGAGCGACTGCTATCCATTTCCAGGGCATTCAAGCCACTGGCAGCCAAAGCCAGCGCTGCCGCACGGAAGAGCTTTTTCATTACCACACACTCCTTTCTTGATGAACTCGCATTGTTGGACAATATAATCCCAAAAAATTACCGACCATCTTACAAAGAATGGCTGCTCTTTGCAGATGTCCTGCGCATAAAAAAGCCCGGCCAAATGACCGGGCTTCTCATACGCTCAAAGCGTAATGCGATACAGCTGCTTAAATCGCGCTTTCCAGCTCAGGCAGTGCATCAAACAAATCGGCAACCAGACCGTAGTCGGCAACCTGGAAGATGGGAGCATCTTCGTCTTTGTTGATGGCAACAATGACTTTGGAGTCTTTCATGCCTGCAAGGTGCTGGATGGCACCGGAAATGCCCACGGCAATATACAGCCCGGGAGCAACGATCTTGCCGGTTTGACCGACTTGCATATCGTTAGGTACGAAGCCTGCGTCAACAGCGGCACGAGAAGCACCCACTGCGGCACCCAGCTTGTCAGCCAGCGAGTACAGCATGCTGAAGTTATCGCCGTTCTGCATACCGCGTCCGCCAGAGACAACGATGTCGGCAGCAGTCAGGTCAGGACGATCGCTCTTAGCCAGCTCTTCTTTATCGAAGCTCGAAATCGCTGCGTCTTGGGCACTGGCTACGGCTTCAACAGCCGCAGAACCACCTTCAGCTGCGGCGGCATCAAAAGCGGTTGCACGTACAGTGATCACCTTGATCGGATCAGAAGACTGCACCGTTGCGATAACATTACCCGCGTAGATGGGACGCTTGAACGTGTCAGCGCTTTCTACAGCGATAATCTCAGAGATTTGTGCAACATCCAGCAGAGCTGCTGCACGCGGCAGCGTGTTCTTACCATTGCTGGTCGCAGGAGCCAGGATGTAACCGTAGTCCTTGCCCAGCTCGGCAACCAACAGCGCAACGTTCTCAGCCAGTTGATGACCGTAGGCAGCATTATCAGCCACCAGAACCTTGCTCACGCCGTCGATTTTCGCTGCAGCTTCCGCTGCAGCACCACAGCCTTCACCGGCAACCAATACGGCGATATCACCGCCGATCGCTTTTGCCGCTGTCACGGTGTTCAGGGTTGCCCCATTGATAGAGGCGTTATCGTGTTCTGCAATAACAAGAATGCTCATTAGATTACCTTCGCCTCGTTTTTCAGTTTTTCAACCAGTTCAGCAACGTCGGCCACCTTGATGCCTGCCTGACGCTCTGCCGGCGGCTCAACTTTCAGTGTTTTAACACGTGGCGTTACATCGATGCCCAGCTCGTCAGGAGTCAGAGTATCCAGCGGCTTTTTCTTGGCTTTCATGATATTCGGCAGTGAAGCATAACGGGGTTCGTTCAGACGCAAGTCTGTAGTCACCACTGCGGGCAGTTTCAGTTTCACTGTCTGCAGACCACCATCGATTTCGCGAGTGACTGCAACGCTGTCGCCATCAACCGCAACTTCTGAAGCGAATGTCCCCTGACCCATACCAGCCAACGCGGCCAGCATCTGACCAGTCTGGTTGTTGTCACCGTCAATGGCCTGCTTGCCCATGATGACCAGCTGAGGCTGCTCTTTATCAACAACCGCCTTCAGTACTTTGGCAATGCCCAGAGGCTGAACGTCTTCATCGGTTTCGACCAAAATGCCGCGGTCAGCACCCAGCGCCAACGCAGTACGAATTTGCTCTTGGGCCACTTTGGGGCCGATCGATACAGCGACGATTTCAGTAGCGACGCCTTTCTCTTTCAGGCGCACAGCTTCTTCAACAGCGATTTCACAGAATGGATTGATCGCCATTTTGACATTATTCAGATCAACGCCAGTACCATCCGACTTGGGACGCACTTTGACGTTGTAGTCAACGACTCGTTTGACAGCAACAAGAACCTTCATGGATTCCCCAGTAAACGCGTAAATGAATGGAAATAGCTAACGTCCTTACGCTGCGGATTGAAAAATCGATCCGTCCAGACGAAGCCCCTTATAAAAAGCGCCGTTATATTGACGCCATTGCCCCGCGAGGTCAACCAAACCGGCCTATTCACCGCCTGAATAATGAGAATTAACGACATTGAATTTGATGCTTTTATAACCCAAAAAACGGCAAGAACAGCGAACAGCGCCGGACTCTGCCCTCCTCTATGCACGTAAAGCCACTGCACACTTGTAGCCTTTCCAAGCGCATCCCCCTATAATTTCGCCTTTTGACGGCGCCCAAAGGCTCAGACTATAAGGGCTGCGCTGAACTTGGTATTAAAGGAGAGAGACTGTGGAACGCGAATCGATGGAGTTTGACGTCCTGATCGTCGGCGCTGGTCCTGCGGGTCTGGCTGCGGCCTGTAAAATTCGCCAACTGAGCGAAAGCACCGGCCAAGACATCAGCGTGTGTGTAGTAGAAAAAGGCTCCGAAGTCGGCGCCCACATCCTTTCGGGCGCGGTCTTCGAGCCCACGGCTCTGAACGAGCTGTTTCCCAACTGGAAAGAGATGGGCGCACCGTTGAACACTGCGGTCACTGGCGACGACATCTACTACATGACCAGTGCGGAAAAGGCGACCAAAGTACCGGGTTTCGCCGTCCCCAAGACCATGCACAATGAAGGCAACTACATCATCAGTCTCGGCAACCTCTGCCGCTGGCTGGCAGAGCAAGCAGAAGGCATGGGAGCAGAAATCTACCCCGGCTTTGCCGCTTCTGATGTACTTTATAACGAAGATGGCAGCGTTAAGGGTATTGTGACCGGCGACATGGGTATTGCTGCCGACGGAAGCCAGAAAGACAGCTACATGCCCGGCATGGAGCTGCACGCCAAATATACTCTGTTCTCGGAAGGTTGCCGCGGCCACTTGGGTAAGCGGCTGATTGAGAAATTCGACCTGAGTGCGGGCAAAGATCCCCAACACTATGGCATTGGGATCAAAGAACTGTGGAAAATCGATCCAGCCAAACACGAAGAAGGCAAAGTTATTCACGCCACTGGCTGGCCGCTTTCAGAAAATGGTGCCTTTGGTGGTAGCTTCCTCTACCACATCGAAGACAACCAAATTTCTATCGGCCTGATCACCGATCTGTGCTATGACAACCCCTGGTTGTCGCCCTTCGAAGAGTTCCAACGCTTCAAGCAACACCCCGTTATCAAACAGTACCTTGAAGGGGGCGAGCGTGTTTCATACGGCGCTCGGGCCATCTCCAAAGGCGGTCTTCAGTCTCTGCCCAAAATGACCTTCCCTGGCGGCCTGCTGATCGGCTGTGACGCCGGCACACTGAATTTCGCCAAGATTAAAGGCAGCCACACTGCAATGAAATCGGGCATGATCGCTGCGGAAGTGGTTCACAAGGCCTTGACGGCCGACAGTAAATCCGGCGAAGAGCTGACCGAGTACACCACCGCCTTCGAAAACTCCTGGCTGTATGACGAACTCTACGCGCAGCGTAACTTTGGTCCTGCACAACACAAATGGGGCAACTTCATCGGCTCGGCGTACGCCTTCGTTGATATCAATATCTTCAACGGCAAACTCCCGTGGACAATGCGCGACGATCATGCGGATTACGCGCAGATGAAACCCGCTGACAGCTGCAAGAAAATCGAGTACCCAAAACCTGACAACAAAATCAGTTTTGACCGCCTCAGCTCGGTATTCCTGTCGAATACCAACCACGAGGAAGATCAGCCCTGTCACTTGACCCTGAAAGACCCAGAGCTGCCAATTCGCGAAAACCTGCCGAAATACGCCGAGCCTGCTCAGCGCTACTGCCCGGCCGGTGTTTACGAGGTAGTTGAGGATGAGAGCGGCACAGCGCGCTTCCAGATCAACGGTCAGAACTGCGTTCACTGCAAAACCTGTGACATCAAGGATCCGGCTCAGAACATTGTCTGGGTAACGCCTGAGGGCCTGGGCGGCCCCAATTACCCCAACATGTAAGTGCGACGAGAGTCGCGCTTGCGCGCTGTAAGATGCTGATTTAAATAGCATTTTACAGTATCGAAGAGCAGCTCAGGCTGCCCTTCAACCCCTGTCAAGTGAGGTGGAGAGGTTTTCCGGTACTCACGAAACAGGTTCAACGGTGGTACGACTTAGCAAGTCCGAGTCGGTGCCGTTGAGAACCCTGCAACCCTGGTATTACTGGGGTTGCATACGCACCTCAGTAAAATCTTCCCTGAAGAACAGGGTCGGGGTTGGAGTAGACAAGGGAGGAAAAGCAGAAATTGCATTTCCAACCAAACCGTTGAGCGAGCTAAACCGGTAACGGCAAAGCTTCTAAACGGTTGTCGATGCAAGCATGTAAAGCTGCGTTGATGATTGTCGATCTGACCACGATGACTGTCTTATCAGTTATTTCTCAGTCAGCAGACGACCGATTGTGTGACCAATCGTAGCCTAGGGGCAGCGCATCTCTGGTAACGGAGTTGTGTGAAGCGCCCTGACAATGTACCCCCGCGCAAGCGGTGTACTGTCTCCGTGAGGCGGCATGCAGAGACTGCCAGTAGCAAGGCGGTTGAGGGGCTAGGCTGGAAGGTAAGGTGAACGTAAGTGAACTGTTGATAAACGTCGTTATAGAGGAAAGAGCCAAAGCTACTGATAGGCTCTCACCAAAAGGTATGTGGTTGGTTATTCCGCTTTACATTCGGGATACGTCACCCTAAGCACCACCGGCGAAGAGACAGCACCTACCCCTTCCGTGTCATCAACGTGGAACTCGGTAAGCCCGTAGTTGCGCCTCATTGAGGCAGGAGCGTCGCAAGGCAATCTGTTGCGACTGCGGGTAAGGGAGGATGGAAAAAGCGAAGGCTCTGCTGTAATGGCAGGGATACCCGCCTGAAACATGGCGGGCAGCGAAAGCTGTGCCCACTTCCATCTGGTCTCTCATGGCGAGAGATCTGGATAACCCTCTACCGGGACGTAGAAAAGAAAAGGCGGCCCGGAAGGGCCGCCATTTCCGATTTACATCTTAGGGTAAAAATCGGTCAGGAGTTCGAACTGTTGTTCGGCTCCTCACCGAGCCGAGTTCCGAACTCCTTCCAATTACGAGAAGGAGATTAGCATGACTAGCGTTTCGCCAATAGCGGAATCTGCGGTCTCCGGCAGACCGGAACACTGGCACCAGATTAACTGGGGACACGTGAACCGAACTGTTCGAGGGATACAGATTCGCATCGCCAAGGCAACACAGGAAGAGGATTGGCGCCGGGTGAAAGCCCTGCAACGATTCTTGACCCGCTCGTTTTGCGGCCGCGCATTAGCCGTGCGACGAGTGACTGAGAACCAGGGCCGCCGCACACCGGGAGTTGATGGTGTGCTGTGGTCTACGCCCGAGGCCAAACGGCGGGCGGTGGGTCAATTGAAGTGCCGGGGATACCGTGCCCTGCCCTTGCGGCGAGTACGGATTCCTAAAGCGAATGGGAAAGAGCGCCTTCTGGGCATTCCTACCATGCGCGACCGGGCAATGCAGGCGCTGTTTCTACTTGCATTGCAACCGGTATCGGAAACCCGTGCCGATCCGAACTCCTATGGGTTCAGACCGGAACGCTCCACGGCAGATGCCATTATGCAGTGCTACATGCTCTTGCGTAAGAAAGGCTCCCCGCAGTGGATATTGGAAGCCGATATTAAAGGCTGCTTTGACCACATCGACCATCAATGGCTGGTTGATAACGTCCAGATGGACAAACGTGTTTTACGTAAGTGGCTGAAAGCCGGAGTGGTGGATATGGGTAGAGTGTGGGAAACGGTTGAAGGTACACCGCAAGGTGGCATCATCTCCCCTACGCTCGCCAATATGGCGCTCGACGGTCTGGAAGCATTGTTGGCCGAGCACTTCGGTGCAAAGGGCAGCAAGAAACTGCGGAAGCACAAAGTGGGGCTAGTGCGTTACGCGGATGACTTCATTATTACCGGCACCTCGAAAGAGCTGCTGGAAACGGAGGTCAAACCGCTGGTGGAGAAATTTCTGGCCGTTCGCGGCCTGACACTATCCGCTGAAAAAACGCATGTTACCCACATCGACCGTGGCTTTGATTTTCTAGGATGGAACGCACGCAAGTACGGGGGCAAATTGCTCATCAAACCGTCCGAGAAAAATACCAAGGCGTTTCTTACGAAATGCCGAAGTATTATCAAGAGCTACAATGGTGCCAGACAAGCACACCTCATCTGGCAGTTGAACCCAGTCATTCGTGGCTGGGTCAATTACCACAAGCATCAGGTGGCCAGCGACGCATTCACGCGAGTGGATGCGCAACTCTGGCAAGCTCTATGGCGCTGGGCGCGTCGGCGACACGCAAAAAAAGGTAAGCGATGGATTGCCAAGCGGTACTGGCGACACATTGGTAACCGAGCGTGGACGTTCGCTGACGATACTGTTGATGTAACGGGAACTGAGAAACGGGTTAAGTTGATATATGCAACGGACACTCGAATCAAGCGGCACATCAAGATCAAGGCGGATGCCAATCCCTTTGATCCTGACTGGGAGCTGTATTTTGAGGAATTGAGGCAGACGCGAATGCAGGATTCCCTGCAATATCGCCGACGCGTAAATTCTCTATATATGCAGCAATCGGGGCGGTGCGTAGTTTGCAATCAACCTATTTCCCATGAAACAGGCTGGCATGAACACCATTTGACCCGCAGGGTCGATGGCGGCAGTGACAATCTGGCTAACTTGGTACTTCTCCACCCGACCTGTCATAACCAGGTTCATCATCAACACCTCTCAGTTGTGAAACCGGCCTCTTTGGAGGCTTCGTAGAGGCTTGAGCCGTATGCGGGGAAACTCGCACGTACGGTTCTTAGGGGGCTGGGGCGCAGTAA
>MDSZ01126918.1_pt1 | contig 10543 bp, 1 predicted proteins | sample 811201 | NCBI WGS metagenome assembly MDSZ01 (sample SAMN05326647, study PRJNA326480) | marine metagenome | isolation source: seawater | place: Indian Ocean: North | collected 2010
CCGCATGTACGCGGCCGACCGCGGCCATGATTCGACGTTCACCCCGCCTTTTGACGCGGTGCTGGTTGACCACCTCAGCGACGCCCAATACGATGCTCTGATGGACATCAACGACGGAACAGAATACCGTGACGAGACCCGGATCATCGACGGTCAGGAGCGCGAGTTGAGCCTCCCCGTCGACGTCTTGGATGCCTCGTTCCGCGTGACGCAGACCAACAGGGACACCGTCATGACCCAAGGGTACAAGCTCAACGACGACGGCACCACCAGCGCGGAAGAGCGTTGGCGCCTGTGGAAGGACGGCGGTATCCTCGCGTGTGCCGAGAGCCTCGCCAGTTCGTGTGACGGTGTGGACTTCTTGTCGCAGGAAGACGCCAACCGGTCGTTCAACAACAACGTCCGTCTGACCACGGACACCACCTTCGAAGTCACGCACTACGTGTTCGGCGACTACTGGTACACCGCTGACCTCGCTGAGGAGTTCAATTCGGTCTCGACCCACATCCACCGTTCCAACGCCCGTCTGGCCATGACCGTCCAGTTGCTGGTCAACGGAATGACCGAAGCACAGGTCATGGACCTCTACACCGACATCATCGGTTTGGAAGGGGCATACTCGGTTCAGGATTACGAAGGTGCGCCCGGCGAAACCGTCGAACGTGACCACGAAATCCGCTACTTTGCGGTCGACAACCGGCTCTACCCACGTGCCGGACGTTACACCGCTGACGCCCAGTACAACGCCGGTCAGCCGATGGGCATCTTCGCTGCTCCGACCATCCTCTCCGGTCAGGACCCGTCCACCTTCATGACGGAGGTCTACGAGACGCAGCGCGGTGCGTTCACCGATGAAATGACGCGCGAAGAGGTGGACGAAGCCATCCGCCAAGACGTGCTGAACCAGCAGGCCGGTGCTGAAATCGACCCTGTGCAGATCATCGACGTTCGTGCCGACCACACGGCCCAGTTCTTCGACACCATGGTGGCGCGGACCTACGTCGGATACGGCGCATCGACGCTCGGCGTGGACAGCGACGGCTCCAACCCGCAGCCTGCACAGCACTTCGGTCAGAGCGGCTCCCCAGGGACCTTCATGGCGCAGGCTTTGCCGCTCCCGGGTGCGATGATGAACCACTTCGTGCTCGCGAACTACAACGACGACACCACGGTCAACAACAGCTACGGCCAAGCCAACTCCATGGTCAAGATCCTGAAGTTCTACCCTGGCGCTGAGATGACCGGCCAAGTCACCTTTGCCGACGACGGTCAGCCCCTTGAGAACGTCCGTTTGCTCATCGAGCGAGACGCGTTCTCAGGCGAATCCGGCGAAGACCTTGACCCAGACACCTACTGGATCCCCATCGGTTTCGTGGACACCGACGAAGAAGGACGCTACTCCTTCCTCGCACCTGCAGGGCACATCCGTGTCAGCGCGTTCATCGGTGAGTACGAACCCACGGCCGCCCGGAACGCGATTCAAGACGGAACCTTCACCGAGAACCTCGGTGACATCCTCGCGGAGTACAACGATGACCGCACGGTCAACGAAATCACCGCCATCTTGGGCGAAGTGGCCAACATGACCTGGGTGGGCGAAGCGCACCTCAACGTCAGTGGCGACGAGGCCAACCGAGTGGTGTCGCTTGACCGCACCGCGGACGTTGCCGTGGCATCGAGTGGTGTCAGCGGCGTCGTGACGTGGACTGGCGACGAATCCTTCGCCGGCGAACCTCTGGTCGACACGACCTTCATCTTGCGTGACATTTGGTCCTACACCGACAACCACACGCTGGTGACGAACAACGGTTCCTTCACCACCGAAGAAACCCGCATCCTCCAAGGAACGGGTGAGGTGACCTTCACCGAAAACGGGACCTTCGAGTCCGACGGCGTTGCCGTGGCCCGCGAGTTCACGGGAACCTACACCCGTCAGCTGAACGGTGACCGCATCCACACCGCGAACGGAACGTGGACGGGTCGAGGCATCATCGACGGTTGGGTCAGTGAAGCCGACCTCGCCAACGTCTCCGAGTGTTTGGACAACAACACCCTGACCCCAGAGAATTCCTCAGTGTGCACCATGACCGGTGCAGAGAACGCCTCGAAGTACCTCTTCGAGGGCACCGTGGAAGCCAGCGGTCGTGTGGAGACCCTTTCCCCGACCGTGGTGGTCCGTGATGTGGTCGGCCAGACCTTCGAAGGCGCCGGTGTCTTCGAGGGCACCGGGACCCTCAACGGAACCGGTTTGTTCGCCGGTCAAGGTGAGTTCTCCGGACCAATGGTTCAGCCTGGTTCCTTCTACAAGACCGGTCTCTTGCCCGGTGTGTACAACATGTTCGCCGTTCTGCCGAACGGCCGCAACGTGCTGCTCCCTGACCCGGTCGTGATCGGCGTCGAAGCCTCCTACGACGTGGCCATGACCATGCCTGGCGCGGTGTTCACCGACGTCTTGGAGGACATGGACGGCAACATCCTTCCGAACACCGTCATCGAGTTGGTGGACTCGGTCCTCGGGCTCGATGAGTCCGTGACCATCGTCACCGACGAAGACGGCAGTTTCAGTCAAGGACCGATCCCATCCGGCGAGTACTACTACCGTGTGGACGTGGACAACGACGGATGGTACGAGATCAACGCCACCTTCAGCGTGCAGGATGAACCCCAGAACATCACCTTGGCGTACCCAGTTCCACCGATGACCGACGTCACCATTCAGTTGGAGGCGCCCTTCGGCAGCGACGGCCAACCCACGGTTGACGTGGCCAACCGGACGGTGACCCTCACCAACGATGCTCCGGAGCTCGACCCCTACGTGGCGGTCAGCGATGAGAACGGTGTCGTGTACGCCGAAGTTCCCATGGGCAGTTACACCGTCTCGGATGACGCCGACGCGGAACATCTGCTCCTCGCACGCCTCGACGTGGAAGAGGACGACATCACGATGACCCTGACCTACGCCGCTTCGACGTGGCTGAACGGCTCGGTCGCCGCGCCAATGATCGCTGAGGACTACGACCTCTGGCTGGCGGACGAAGGCCGCGAAACTGAACCCGCCACCCAGGTTGACGTCATCGCCACTGGGGCCGGTGACCTGACCTTCACGGCCAACACCGGTGACGACGGTACCTTCTCGATGCGTGTCCCGATCGGCGAGAGCTACTCGTTGACCATGACCAAGATTTCCATCAATTACGGCCACGGCAGTGTGGTGAACGTGACCGAAGATATGGAGGACCTCAGCATCGTGCTTGAGCCGATTGAATTCATCTCAGGTGCCTTGTACCACATCGACAACAACACGTTCTGGAACGACGCCATTCCCGGATGGATGCCCGTCGACATGACCGCCACCAGCGACGATGGTGTCGTCTGGCAGGCCGCCTCAAACCAAGACGGTGGTTTCGTGTTCAACCTGCCCGCAGGCGTGTACGACATCAGCGTCGTTGAGGACGTCATGTACAACGCCACCTCCGACGATGACGTGGTCGTGGTTCGCAATCCCGAATTCGTTCTGGAGCCAGCCAGCCTCTACCTGAACCCAGGTGGCCACACGATGACCTTCCACGTCTTCCAAGACGTGGCCGGTGACGGAAACGCCTCGAACGGCACCATGGTGACGCCGGCCTTCGCGCTCGTGCCCAGCACCGAGCATGGGGAGCGCCTCAACGTGACCGCAGACCTGTACGCTGCAAACGGTACGTTGACGGTGGACATGCCGATTGGCACCTACACCATCGAGTTCGCTGAGCAGGATGCAGCATCCGAGAACGCCAGCGCATACGCGCTCGTGCCCGCCTCGCCGCTTTCGGCCATCGTGATCGGCATTCCAGAACCGATCGAGGCCATTGACGTCGGCTTGGTTGACGAGTGGCGCATGACCGGTACGGTCAGCGATGCCAACGGTTCCATCCTCCGCCCACAAGGCGACAGCGTGCTCCTTGTGTCTCCGGACGGTGAAGATTACCGCAGCCTCGCCGTTGACGAAAACGGCACCTTTGCCGACTACGTGCCAAGCGGCGATTGGATCGCCGTGATCGGTGCCTTCGAAGGTGAGACCGGCACGGAACTTCTCCGTCAGGTGTTGACCGTGAGCGAGAGCAGCGATCGCACGGTGAACATGAGCACGGTCGAAGCAGCCGACGTGACCTTGCACCTCCGCGAATCCATCACCGAGGACAACCTCTCTGGATTCCGCATGACCCTGGTTTCCGCTGACGGACTCGGCAACGTCTCCTTGGACCTGACCGACGAAGACGGGCGCGTCTCAGAGCCGATGATGCCCGGCACGTGGTCGGTGCACATGGAGCGCCAAGACGTTCAGGACCGCTGGACCCTTGACACGGCCGATGCGCCGTTCACCGCGACCGCTGGCCAGAGCGTGAACGTGACCGACCTTTTGGCCGACCACGAGGTCGAAATCGGAGGCCGCTTGTATTGGGACCTCGATGCCGACGACACCCCTGATGCCGACGAGGGCGTTGCGGGCGTGCTGATGAACGTCACCAGCCTCGATGGCACGACCTTCGATGCCAACGTGACCTCGGATGAAAACGGCGTCTGGCAACTCTTCGTGCCTGTTCGCACTTCCTACGTGGTCGAAGGCAGCAAGATTGGCTTCGCCGATGTCGCCTATGACCTCGACGGCAACGGTTCGTACGTGGTCAACGACAGCGCGATGTCCGAAGACCTGGAAGTTTCTGTGGGCCTTGTTGACGTCAGCGGCTCCATCACGGACGAAGTTGACGCGACCCGTCTCGACGGTGCCTCTGTCGTGCTCCAGCCCGCGTCTGGCTTGGCCCGTGACGCCGTGACCGTGACCAGCACCTCCTTCGACGGGACCACCTTGACGTGGGACGCCCAAGTCGAACCGGGTGCTTGGGTTGTGATCGTTCAGCAGGCGAACCCTGGCGAGAACGACGGTGCTGTGGCCATCGACGTGCTCGATGCGAGCGTTGGCTCGGGTGGGCATCTGAACCAAACCATGAGCATTGGTGGCTTCATTGACCTGCAGACCTCGTGGACGGGCATTGACTTGGCCGAGCATCATCTTGGTAGCGCCTCGGACGGTGCTTCGATGATCAGCGAGGTTCCGGTCTTGACCGTGGAACTTGATGACGACGTGTCGTGGGACATCACGGTGGACGCAAACGGGGCCGCCAGCCTCCTTGTGCCCTCCGGACGTGTCTCCTTCGCGGCCGAGATGGTGACCGTGCAGCACGAGCTTGCCCTCAACATGAGCTACGAAGGTAGCACCTTCACCACGGTCGCCGCCGACCGCCAGGAAGTGACGCTCCAGCTCGACCGCCGCGCAGACCGCGATCTTGTGGTCGAGGTGGGCACGGTTGATGCCGAGACGGTTGAATCCTTCACGGACGATGCCGGCGGCGTTGACATCCAAGCGAAGCAGGACGGTGAGTACGAGCACACCGCCGTTGAGCTGACCGTTGAGGTGACCTACGACGGTACGGAATTCGAGGACGTCTACACGGCGAGCGGAAACGCAGGCAATGCACCTGACGCTTCGGAGTGGAGCGTGGAATTCTGGAACGCAACCTCGGAAGCGTGGCAGTCCACCCTTGAAGTCCGTCTCGGCATTGGTGAAAACGCGTCCACGGACGATGTGCCCATGTCGGCGACCCTCAACGTGCGGATCACGCTGCCCGACCAGAACACCTCGTTGTCGCTGCAGAACGGCCACTCGGTCAACGTCCTCTTGACCGCCGAGACCGGCGAGTTCACCGAGCGTTCGATGACCGTCCGCGTGCCCGTGATTCGTGGTTTCGATGTCGAAGCCGTCGATGAGCGCGTGGGCATTGGAAGCGATGACGTCCAGACCCTCAGCACGACGCTGACCAACAACGGAAACGGTGATGCGACCTTTACCTTCGAGGTGGTCGAGAACTACGATGCGACGCAGTGGGAGATCACACCAGCAACCAGCACCATTACCGTCGCCGCCGGCGACACCCGCACGCAAGCGTTCAACGTCCGCTCGGACGCGAACTTTGCAACGGGCGAGTTGGAGGTGACCATCGGTGTCACGGAGGTCGGTGGAAGCAGCACCAGCCTGCAGATGACCGTCGTCCACGCTGACATTTCTCTGAGCGTCAACCAGTCCCTCGCTGTTCAGGAATCGGACAACACGGCCGAGCAAGAGTCGACGATCATCGTCATCCCGGTGACCAACAGCGGTGAGCGTGATGCGGTGAACTCCGTCATCGTGTACGCGCGCCAGCAAGGCGTTGATGCGGAGTACCAGCAAGTCACCTTGTCCGTGCCTGCAGGCGAGACCGTGAACGCTGAGTTTGAGGTCGGGACCATGACCAACGGAAACAAGCGTTTCGAGTTCTACCTCGAAGTGACGGGCGATGACGCACAATTTGCAACCATTGCGGATGATTCCGAAGGAACCGGCGACGAGCCGATCGATTTCCAAATCCGGTTCAACATCGAAACCGACACCGACAACAGCGGCATGGGCCAAACCATCCTCGCGTTGCTCGTGATTGCATTCGTGGGATTGGTGACGTGGGGCGGTCTCAGCCTGTCTCGTTCTGGAAGCCGTCGGTTCTGACGTCCAACAGGCCTTCAAATGTGGAGGCTTTGATGTGGCAGCCGTGAGGCCGTCAGCCCTGGCGGGCATGGAGTTCCTTCCCGAACCAGGGGAGCCCAGGATCCTGACCGCTGTTGACCCTTCAGCCGTGCAGCATGAAGCTGAGTGGCGTTCAGACGTGATGGGTTGGGCCCCAAGCGTGGTGACCGCCGTGCCTCACCGGAAGCGGCGCGTGGCCCGTTCATCATTCGGCTTGGTGGGGCTTCTGGTCATGATTGGGCTCATCGCAAGCCAAGGTTGGTTCCTCGTCGAGATCCCTCTCGGGGATTCCGAATGGGCCTTCGAACGGACCGGGTTGAGGGAATTCAGTGAGGAAGGATACGACGGTACAGGCGTGCGCGTCTGCGTGGTGGACACCGGCATTGACACGTCGCATTCAGCCTTGGACGATCAAAACGTGGTCTTTCGTGACTTCATCGGGCGCTCAACCGAACCCATCGATCGAGGGGCAACAGCACACGGCACGATGATGAGCGGGCTTCTGGTGTCCGACGGTCATCAGCAAGGTGCCGTTCGGGGCATCACCTTGGGCGTGGCCGCAGCCTTGTCGGGAGACAGCGATGGGGAAAACACGGGGGATGATGCCATTGTCGCGGAGGCCATCGATTGGTGCCGGGAAGAGTTTGATGCCGATCTTGTGTCGCTCTCCTTGGGTGGAGAACGAATGGAAGGACAGCGCGATGTGGTGGTTTCCTCGGTGCGTCGAGCGCTCGATGCGGGCGTGTTTGTGGTGGCGGCTGCCGGCAACGACGGTGGAGCCGAGGACGACGGCCGTGTGGCCTCACCTGCGTTCCTCCCCCGGGTCATTGCCGTCGGTGCCACCAATGAAACGGGCGTGGTCTGGGAGAATTCATCCCGCGGTGACGGGATGGGGGATGCCCCGAACCAGAAACCGGAGGTCACGGCTCCTGGCGTGAACGTCATCTCAACAGGTGCGAACGACGATTGGTTTTCTTCGAGTGGAACCTCCGTTTCAACCGTCTTGGTGAGCGGAGCCCTTGCGATGATTTTGGAGGCCCATCCTGAACTAAAGGTGGACGATGACCGGTGCATTGTGCACGTCAAGCACGCGCTACGCGAGGCGTTGGGTGGTCCACACGACCCGCAATCAGGATACGGAGAATTGGACGCAATGGCGTGGTTTGAAGCCGTTAATCCGACCTGTCCAGCGGCCATGTAGTCTCGAAATAGCCTGATACATCTGGAAAAATCCGATACAAATAGGCGCGCAAAACGGCCCACAGCGTTATATGTCGTCCGAATCAGCAGAGCATGGTGGATACCATGTCTGGACGCCGACCCCTGAGCAGCATTTCCCTCGTGACCCTCCTCCTAATGTCCTTGATGGTGGGCATGGTCACGGTCCCAACCGTTTCCGCCAACAACGAGACCAAGAGCGGCATCGTGGTCGGCACCGAAACTTGGTCGGGCACCCACACGCTGACCGGCGATGTGGAAGTCGCTGAAGGTGCAAAACTGATCATCAACGCAGGCACCACCGTCAACGTGCCTGCAGGAACCTTCCTGAACGTCAAGGGGGCCATCTGTGCGGGTGATGCCGCTTGTGGCGCCACCCAGGGCAGTCAGAGCTCCCCAGTCCGTTTCTTGTGGGGCACGCCATCCAACTGGTCGGCCGAGGGTCGATGCTACTCCCCCAATTCTCAGGTCCCGTTGTACAACACCGACGCTGCCTGTGGCGGTGGCGTCATCGTGCGCAACACGATTGACGAAGCCATCACGAGCCTCAATTTCGTTCATTTTGAGAAGGCCTACGGTTTCCCGATTTACTCGTCGAACGCTCAGAAGTACCTCTTCGGCGCCCTGATTTTTGATGGGGCCAACGTTGACGCAAACGGGCTTTCCTTCTCCGACATCAACACCAGCAACGTGATCGCCGTGAACGCGGCTTCTCCGGTCATTTCCAACTCCGAATTCTCACTCGGTGTCGACGGGCAGGACTACAAGGCGGCCTCCATCCAAGCCTACGGAGCTGGACTCGGAATCCTGTCGACCATGGAGGTCCGTGACTCGTCGTTCACCGGCGACACGGAAGCCCAGTGCGGCAACCAGGGCGGTGGCTTTTCGGTGATCTACACCGAAGACTCCTACATCCGCTTGGACCGTTTGGACGTCAGCGACAACGCCTACGGCGTGTTCATGCGGGGCACCTCGGGCTGGCTGACCAACTCCACGTTCGACACCCTCTGCAACGCGGTTGACACCAACTCGTTCAAGCAGACCGGTGACATTGAGCACACCTTGTACATCGACAACAACGTGATCACGACCGGCGAAGGTGCCGGAATCACCGCCTACGACGGTGCACGGGTCTCCGCAACGGGCAACACCATCTCCGGGGCGAGCAGCGGTTCTGGCTTTGGCATCCGTTCGTCCATCGTTGAAATTTACAACAACGACATCGGCCCGATTGAGGGGTACAACGGCCTGTGGATTTACGGCTCTTCGGACGTCATTGCCGAGAACAACACCATCCACGACACCACCTTCGAGCCTGTGGTGCTCGGTGAGTACCACTACCGCGACCAGGGATGGAGCGTCCCCTCGCCCAGCGCGAACCGCATGTACTTCGCGAACAACATCATCGAGAACAACTCCGGCACCTGCAACTCCAACTGGATGTACGGTGGCGACTTCCCCTGCCCTGCGATTCACGTGTTCATGGCCAGCGCCACGATTGAGAACAACGTTGTCTCCAACAACATCGGCGATGCCCTGCGCGTGAATGGTGGTATCGTCAACGTTCAGGACAACGACATGGAAACCGGCGACTTCGCGGTGCGCATCTTCCAGTTCGACGACAACTACGGCAACAAGTACGGTTCCATCGGCTACTTCTCGGGCAACACGTGGAACAACGCGACGCAGGTTTACAACGTCACGGAATCCCGGATCACGGTCCAGTCGGAGTACATCCCCGACGTGGCGTCGGGCTACCCTGTGATGTTGGCGTGGGAGGGTGCGGAGTGCCCCTACGTGACCGAAGAGTGCCTTCAACTGCCCGTGTCGGCAGAATTGCCTCCACGAGGCATGCCCCTCGCCATCGAGTTGGTGACCAACTCCACCGTCTTCTCCTACGCCGACCTGCAGAACTTCGACACCTCGAAGATCTTCGTCCAGAACCAGAACTCCGAGTGGGGCACGCAGGTTCGTCAAGGTGAACTGGTCCGGTATCAAGTGAAGGCAGCTGGGTCGAACGTGGCCGACGCTACCGTGGTCATTCGAGATTCGGTTGGACTTCCGCTGTACGAATTGGAGACCGATGCCTTCGGATTCACCGACTTTGTGTCCCTGCCGAGCGACTTCCTCATCGACCGCAACTGGAACCACGTGGTCGGCGACACGGCCGTTGACGTTCCGGGAACACCGGAAGTTGAAGCCATCGACGAGAATTCCTGCGCCGACGGCTACGACAACGACGGCGACACGAAGGTCGACAAGGCGGACGAAGATTGTACCAACGGCCGTGAACAGGCCTTCTACACGGTCGAGGCCTACAAGTTTGGCAAGGGCGAGAAGACCTTCTCGTTCACCCTGACCGGCGGGATTGACGACATCATCAACCTCGACAACTTGCGGCCGAGCGTCGTGGTCGACCAACTTGACGGAGCGTCGTTTGCCACCACGGTCACCCTGACAGGAGCCGCATGGGACGGGATTGCAGGTAGCGGCAGCCCCGGCGAATACGCACTGGATCAAATCGCCTACGAGAAGCAATTCGGCATCGTGAAGCGCGTCGAGGTTCAGCCGCCTGGCAGCCAATCGTGGTATTCCGCAACGGACACCTCCGGTGCGAACGGCGAAATCACCCGGGACAACCATCCGTTCAAGACCTGGTCCTTCGAGTGGGACCTCTCCGGCCACCCAGAGGGTGAGAGCGACGTCACGTTCCGCGTTCGCGCGTTCGAC
>MDSZ01161404.1_pt1 | contig 10541 bp, 6 predicted proteins | sample 811201 | NCBI WGS metagenome assembly MDSZ01 (sample SAMN05326647, study PRJNA326480) | marine metagenome | isolation source: seawater | place: Indian Ocean: North | collected 2010
TATCAATAATATATTCTGGTATAATCAAATTATTATCAGTTATTATATCTATTTTCATTTTATTTTTTTTTTCAAAATATGTAAGATTATCTATAAAATTATCTTTTAAAAAATTTGAAATTTTTTCGCAGACTTTTAAATCAACAAATTTTGCTTTATTTAAAACTGATTTAAGTTCTACTAATTTTAATATTTTTTGTGCAAAAGACTCATCTGTTAAATTTATTTTCCATTTTACTGCACTTTCTCTAAGTCTTTGTCTGGACATCTCTAGTAATCCAAAATTACTTATTCTCCCAATTTGAATTCTTGCTCTATCCATTCTACATTTTTCTTTCAGCCTTCTTTCAACCAATCTTCTATTTCCGTAGTTTAACATGTCTATAAAATCAATTATAATTAAACCAGACAGATCTCTTATTTTAATTTGTCTTGCAATTTCATCAGCTGCTTCTAAATTTGTATCTAAAGCAGTACTCTCAACATTTTTTTGTTTAATTGAGCTACCTGAATTTACGTCAATTGAAACCAAAGCTTCTGTAGGGTTAATTACCAAGTATCCACCAGAACTCAGTTTAATTTCAGACTCAAAAATTTGATTTAATTTTTGCTCTATTCCTTCTTGAATGAAAAGTGGAGTTTTTCCTCTATATTTTTTTATTTTTTTTACATTAGATGGCATCATCATTTTCATAAAATTTTGGGCTTTTTTGTATCCTTCATTTCCCTCAATAATTATACTTTTGGTGTTCTCATCGTACATATCTCTAAGTGTTCTTTTGATTATTTCGCTTTCTTGATGAATTAAAGAAGGAGCTATAGAGTTAATTGCATTATCTTTAATTTGATTCCATGAATTAATTAAAGTTAATAAATCATGATTAATTTCATTTTTTGTTTTATTACTTCCAGCAGTCCTTACAATTAGTCCCATCTCTTTAGGTATTTCTATTTCATTTAAGATTGTTCTAATCTTTTTTCTATCTGCTGGATTAAAAATTTTTCTAGAAATACCACCTCCTTTTGGAGTATTCGGCATTAAAACAATATATTTACCTGCAATAGAAATAAATGTGCTTAATGCAGCACCTTTTTGTCCTCGTTCATCCTTAATTACCTGAACAAGGATAACTTGGTTTGGTTTTATAACTTCTTGAATCTTATATCTTTTAGTCCTAAATTTTTTTTCTTCTTTTTTTTCTTTGATATTTGAATTTTCTTTATTTTCTTGATCTTCTTTCTCAATTGGGTCATTAACCTCAAGTTTCCCCTCAGCTAAATTCTCCTCCTCTTTTGCTTCTACCTCTTTCGATAGTTCTTCCCTAGCAAGTTCTTCTTCTTTTTTTATGATTTCTAAATCGCTTTTTGGTATTTGATAATAATCAGATTGAATATCATTAAAAGATAAGAAACCATGTTTGTCTCTTCCAAAATCAACGAAAGCTGCTTGTAAAGAGGGTTCAATTCTACTTACTTTGCCAAGATAAATATTATTTTTTATTAAATTATTATTTAAACCCTCGTACTCGTAATCTTCAATATTGTTATCTGATTTAAGTACGATTCTAGTTTCATTTGGATGCGATGCATCAATGTATAAATTTTTTTCCATATTTTGCTATTTGATTGTTTCATTATGTTTTTTTTAAATTTTGTATAATTCTAATGCCTTATCTTTACCAAATTCCTATATATAATGGAATTAAAATGAGCAAAATTATTAAAAATATCATTGTTATTTCAACTAGTTTTCTATTAATTTCAACATTTTTTATATTTGGTCTTCTTTGGAGTTTTTCAAATAATATCCCAGATTATAAATTTTTGAAAAATTATAAACCACCAGTTTCTAGCAAAGTCTATTCAGGAGATGGAGACTTAGTTGCTGATTTTTCTAAAGAGAAAAGAGTATTTGTTCCTTATGGCTCAATCCCCAAGAATGTAGTAAATGCTTTTTTATCAGCAGAGGATAAAAATTTTTTCTCTCACCCTGGTGTTGATGCCAAAGGTGTATTGAGAGCAATAATTAATAATATTAAGAATATAATTTCTTCAAAAAGACTTGAGGGAGCTTCTACAATTACTCAACAGGTAGCTAAAAATTTTTTGCTAACAAATGAAGTGAGTTTAAATCGTAAAATCAAAGAGGCCATTTTAGCTTTTAGAATAGAAAGAGCTCTTTCTAAACAAAGAATTCTTGAATTGTATTTAAACCAAATATATTTAGGCAGTGGAGCATATGGAGTAGCAGCAGCAAGTCTTGAATATTTTGACAAATCAATTAAAGAATTAGATTATGCTGAAGCTGCATTACTTGCAGCATTACCAAAAGCTCCAAGTAAATATAATCCCTATAGAGATAAAAAATTAGCAAAATTTAGAAGAAATTTAGTTTTAAAAAATTTATATGATAATGATTTTATAGATTTAGAAAGTTATACAAAACTTAAAACACAAGATATTATTTTAAAAAAAAAAGAAAGAGTTTTTTTAGAGGATGCGCAATATTATATTGAAGATGTAAGAAAAAATATAATTGAAGATTTGACATATGAAAAAGTTTATAAACAAGGCTTTAATATTAATACTCCAATAAATTTAGATTTACAAAGAATTGCAACAGAGTCATTAAGAAGTGGTTTAATTGAATATGATAAAAGAAAAGGTTGGAGAGGAGTTATTGGAAATATAAAGTATAATAAAAATTGGTCGAAGGATTTGGAGAAATATGAACTTGAAAGATCAATCAATTGGGAAATTGCAATAATTAAAAAAATAAAGCAGTTTTCAGCTGAAGTAGAAACAAAAAATGGAAATCAAGGAATAATTGATTACAAAAATATTTCATGGACAAAAAAAGAATTTGATGAATTATTCAAAACTGGAGATTTGATATATGTAAAAAAAATTGATGGCAACAAATATACCTTAGAACAAGTTCCCAAAATTAATGGTGGTATAGTTGTTATGGATCCTTACACAGGAAGAGTACTGGCATTAAGTGGAGGTTTTAGTTTTAAAAATAGTGAATTTAACAGATCAACTCAAGCATTAAGACAACCTGGTTCAGCTTTTAAACCTTTTGTTTATGCCCTTGCATTAGAAAATAATTATACACCAACTTCTCTAGTTTTAGATGCACCATTAGTTTTAGACCAAGGATCTGATTTAAAACTTTGGAAACCGGAAAATTATGGGAAAAAATTTTATGGACCATCTACTTTAAGAGTAGGACTTGAAAAATCTAGAAATTTAATGACAGTTAGAATTGCTCAAAATTTAGGTATTGAAAAAGTAGCTGAATTTTCTGAAGAGCTTGGTATTTATGATAACCCTGAGAAATTATTGTCGATATCCTTAGGATCTGCTGAAACCACTTTATTAAAATTAACTTCAGCTTACTCAGCATTTGTTAACGGTGGTAAACTAGTTAAACCAATTTTAATTGATCGTATTCAAGATAGTGAAGGAAATACAATTATAAATAATGAAAAAAGAACTTGTATTAATTGTGATCAAATTTCTTTTACAAGTAAAGAATTTCCTAAAATAAAAGATAATTATAAACAAATATTCTCACCGCAAACAGCCTACCAAATCACATCATTATTAGAAGGAGTTATTTTAAGAGGCACAGGAAAAAAATTAAGAAATTTAAAATTAAATTTAGCAGGGAAAACTGGGACTACAAACGAAAATACTGACGCTTGGTTTATTGGGTTCACATCAAATCTAGTGATAGGAGTTTATGTAGGTATGGATAATCCACAATCTTTAGGCAAATATGAAACTGGATCAAAAGCAGCATTACCAATTTTTGAAAATTTTGTGAAAAAGGCTATAAAAAAATCTGATGCAAGACCATTTAAAGTTGCTGACGAAATTACTATGATGGTTGTAGATTCCTCTACAGGTCAAAAAGCAAAGTTTTCATCAAAAGATACAATTATAGAAGCATATAAAAGCAAAAATGTAATTAACGGCAAAGTTCTTTATTCAAATAATAATAGATTAGAATCTAATAATATATTAAAATTCTATTAATGAGTGAAAAATATTTTAGTTACAAAAAAGAAATAGAAAAAATTAATAGTAGAATTAAGGAGTATCTTTGAAAAGAATAGCATTTTTGAAAGATTAGAACAACATAATAAGAAAATGCTTAATCCTGATTTTTGGAAAGATAAAGTAAATTCAAAAAATATATTAAAAGAAAAAAAACTTTTCGAGGGATTATTAAATTCATACAATGATTCTGTCGAAAAACTTAAAGATCTAGATGAGTTAAGCAAATTAGCTTTAGAAGAGAATAATCAGGATATAAATGTTGAAATACTTGAAAATATAAAAAATTTAAGATTATCAGTAAAAAAAAATGAGGTTAAGTGTTTTTTATCCAATGAAGCTGATTCTTTAGATTGTTATATAGAAGTTCATGCAGGTGCGGGTGGTACTGAAAGTCAGGATTGGGCTGATATGTTAAGAAAAATGTATATTAAGTGGTCCGAAAATAAAAAATTTAGATCTAGTCTTATTAGTGAGCACAAAGGTGAGGAGGCTGGCATTAAATCATCGACAATTAAAGTTGAAGGAGATTATGTTTTTGGATTGCTAAAAAATGAGTCTGGAATCCATCGACTAGTAAGGATTTCACCATTTGACTCAGGTGCGAGAAGACACACAAGTTTTGCTAGCATTTGGGTTTATCCAGTAGTTGATGAGGATATAAATATAGAAATATTAGATAAAGATATAAGAATAGATACTTACAGGTCTAGTGGTGCAGGTGGTCAGCACGTTAACACTACAGATAGTGCCGTAAGAATTACACATCTTCCATCAAAAATAGTAGTACAATGTCAAAATGAGAGATCACAACATAAAAATAAAGAAACATGTATGAATATGCTAAAAGCAAGACTTTATGATTATGAAATCAAAAAAAAAGAAAAAGAGTCCTTAAATAAAGAAGAGTCAAAATCTGAAATAGGATGGGGACATCAAATAAGATCATATGTATTACAACCTTATAGATTGGTAAAAGATAACAGAACTAATTTTGAGAGCTCAAATCCAGATAAAGTTTTAAATGGAGAAATTGATGAATTTTTAGAGCAGTCTTTATATCAAATAAAATGAAAAGAATAATATTTAGATCAATTTTTTTAATAATTTTTATATCATTTATTATTATTACTTATTTAACAATAGTTGGAATTGAAACAAAAGTTTTCAATAATCAAATTTCAGAAGAAATAAAAAAAATAAATAAAAATTTAGATATAGAGTTAAAAAAAATTAAAATAATACTTAATCCAATTAGATTTGAAATAAATGCAAAAACAATAAGTCCAAAATTAAAGATTAAAGAAAAATCTATTGAGTTAGAAAAAATTGAGTCACAAATATCACTTAAAACACTTTTAGATAAAAAATTTTCATTATCAGATTTAAAAATTTCAACAAAATCAATAGAAATTAATCAATTAATTTCATTTATTAGGGTTATGAAAAAAAATCCAGAATTATACATTTTGGAAAGATTGGTAAAAAAAGGATATTTGATAGCAGATTTAAAATTTGAATTTGATTCCAGTGGTCAAATTAAAGAAAATTTTGAAATAAATGGCTTTATTGAAGATGCATATTTAAGTTTTTTAAAAGACTATAATATTAGTAAGTTAAATTTTTCATTTAATCTAAAAAGTCAAAATTATATATTCAATGATATCAATCTTTCTTTAAATGAAATACCAATTGCGTCAGAAAAACTTCAAGTCAAAGCAAAAAATGATCATTTTTTAATTAAAGGAGTTGTTCAAAGTAAAAAAACATCATTAAAGGATAGTACAATTAATTTATTTTCACAACTTTTTAAAATTAAACAAAATATTAAAACAATTGACTTTGTGTCTAAAAATGATTTCTCATTAAAAATTAATAACAAGTATAAAATTAGTGATTTTGAGATTATATCCAAAATTAAACTTAATAAGTTTATTATACAAAATGATTTGACCTCTAATTATTTCTTGCCAAAAATTAAAGATGAAATTAACCTTTCTAATCAAGAGATTGAAATAAATTATTCTCAAAGCAAATTTTCTTTAAAAAGTAATGGTAATATTATTTTGCAAGATCAAAAAGACACTATTAGCTTTGATGTTAATAAAAAAAAAGATTTTTACGAAATTAATTCATTATATGTGATTAAAAGAAATCCTTTAATAATTGATTTTTTAAACTATGAAAATGATCAATCTTTAGATACTTTGATTGAATTAAAATTTCAATATTTTTTTAATAAACAAACAACAATAAATAAACTTTCCTTAGAAGAAGGAAATAACAAAATTAAAATTGAAAAACTAATTTTAAATAATGAATTCAAAGTCAAAAATTTTAAAAATATTTTTTTAAACTACAAAGATAAAGACAATCAAAATAATAATCTTTCAATAATAAGAAAAAATAAAGATTATTTTATACAAGGATCATTACTAAATGCTAATAATCTTATTGAAAAAATAATTGAAAATAATGATGATAAGAAATTTGATATTTTTGAAAATGATTTTAAAATTAATTTAGAAATTGACCAAGTTCTTTTAGACAATGAACATAAAGTAAAAAAATTAAATGGTAATTTTGAATTAAAGAATAATGAACTTAAAAATGGTAATTTAAATGCATTTTTTTCAAATAATAAAATAATTAAATTCACAATAAATTCAAATCAAGATGAAAAAGTAACAACATTATTTTTAGACAAAGCTGAGCCAATAGTAAAAAGATATAAATTTATAAAAGGGTATGAGGACGGTTCATTAGATTTTTATTCTCAAAAAAAAGGAAAATTAGCAAAATCGACATTGAAAATTTATGATTTTAAACTTAAGGAGTTGCCAGCATTAACTAAATTGTTAACTCTAGCCTCTTTACAAGGTATAGCCGATATCCTTTCTGGAGAAGGGATAAGATTTAATGAATTTGAGATGAATTTTGAAAATGAAGGAAATTTAATGACTATTAATGAAATATATGCAATCGGACCGGCAATATCTATTCTAATGGATGGATACGTAGAAAAAAATAAGATTATAAGTTTAAGAGGAACTCTTGTTCCTGCAACAACACTCAATAAAGTAATTGGCTCTATTCCTTTTTTAGGAAAAATATTAGTTGGTTCTAAATCAGGTGAAGGGGTTTTTGGTGTTAGTTTTAAAATTAAAGGTCCACCAAATAATCTTGAAACCACTGTAAATCCTATTAAGACCCTTACACCAAGATTCATTACAAGAACTTTAGAAAAAATAAAGAAAAATTAAATTAACTCAATTTTGATATGTCTTTTTTTTCCAACTGATAGTTTAATAAAATTTTGTTCAAAGAGTTCTTTTTCAATAATATATTTTTCATCTTCAATATTTTTATTATTGATTTTTATTGCTTTTCCTTTAATCAATCTTCTAATTTCACTTCTAGAATTTTCAAATTTTGAAAATATAATTAAATCAATTATATTCATTTTATTTTCTAAAATAGATTTGTTTAATTTTATGGATGGAAGATTTGATCCAGTTGAATTCTGAGAAAATGTTTTTTTAGCTATATCTTCTGAAATCATAGCTTCTTTTTTTCCATGAAGCATTTCTGTAGTTTTATTTGCTAGAATTATTTTTAATTCATTAATATCTTGATCTTTATAGTTTTCTATCTCTTCAATTGTAATATCTGTAAAAAATTTTAAAAATCTTTCAACATCTCTATCATCTGTGTTTCTCCAAAATTGCCAATAATCATATGGAGATAAAAATTTTTTATCTAACCAAATAGCACCATCAGCAGTTTTACCCATTTTGGAACCTGAGGACAATGTTATAAGAGGTGTAGTTAGACCAAACACTTGTTTATTAGAATATCTTTTGATTAATTCTACTCCATTCACAATATTACCCCATTGGTCTGATCCTCCGATTTGTAAAACACAATCTTGTTTTTTATTTAATTCTAAAAAATCATATGCTTGTAGAATCATGTAATTAAATTCCATATAACTTAAAGATTGCTCTCTTTCTAATCTTGTTTTTACACTATCAAATGTCAGCATCTTATTTATTGTAAAATGTTTTCCAATATCTCTTAAAAAAGAAATGTAATTTAAATTTTTTAACCATCTGTAATTATTTACAAAAATTGGTTTTATTTTTTTGTCTTTTGTATCTAGAAACTTTTTAAGTATTTTTTCTATATTTTTTGAATTTTTTTCGATTTCCTTTTCTGACAATATTTTACGAGTTTTATCTTTACCAGAAGGGTCTCCAATTCTTGTAGTTCCTCCACCTAAAAGAACTATAGGTTGATGTCCATGACGTTGAAGTAATCTCAAGCACATTATTTGAAGTAAGCTTCCAACATGAAGACACTCAGCAGTACAATCAAACCCAATATAAGCTCTAATTTTTTTCTTATTTAAAAAATCAGATAATTCAGTTTCATTAGTACACTGATAGAAAAATCCTCTATTTTGGAATTCTTTTAAAAATTTATTCATAAATCTTTAATTCTACAATATACAATATTTAATAAAAAAAAATAAGAATGGGAAAGATTTACACAGCATTAGGCCTTATGAGCGGTACATCATTAGATGGAGTTGATGTCTCTATAATTGAATCAGACGGTATTAAACAATTTACAAGGATTTTAGATAGATATTACGAATATGAGGATAAACTCACTCAAAAAATATCAAAAATTAGAGAAAAAATTAAAAATTTAAAAGATTTTGATTTAAATTTAAATGAAATTCAAGATCTAGAGAGAGAAATAACTTTATTTAATGCTAAAGTAATTAAAGAAACCCTTATAACATCTAATTTTTCTATTGATATTATAGGGTATCATGGGCAAACTATTTTTCATGATCCAAGTTTAAAAATATCAAAACAATTAGGTGACGCAAAACTTCTTTCTCAATTATTAAAAAAAAATGTAATTTATAATTTTAGACAAAATGATTTAGAGAATGGGGGTCAAGGAGCCCCCTTAACACCAATCTTTCATAATATAATCGCAAATAAAATTAAAAAAGATTTCAATCTGGAATTTCCTATTAATATTTTAAATATTGGTGGAATAGCAAATGTAACTGCCACAGTTGATGAAAAAAATTTATGGTCTAAAGATAAGATATATGCATATGACATAGGACCAGGAAATTGCTTGATTGATGATTGGATTAAAAGAAATTCGAAACAAAAATATGATAATGATGGAATGATAGCTAGCTCTGGAACAGTAGACAGTCAAATCTTAAATCAAGCTTATGACAATTTCAATCTAAATACTTTTTATGAAACATCTTTGGATGTTAAAGATTTTGATATTTTTTTTGCAAGAGGATTATCTTTAGAAAATGGAGCAGCAACAATAACTGAATTTACAGCAAAATTAATTTCAGATGGAATGAAGTATTTAGATAAAAAAAATTCTAAAAAAAAATCTAATTGGTTGGTTTGTGGAGGTGGTAGGAAGAATAAATATTTATTTGAAAGAATAAAAAAAAATTTTAAAGATATTAATTTAGATCCAACCGAAAAATATGATATAGATGGTGATTTTATAGAGTCACAGGCTTTTGCTTTTTTGGCAATTAGATCTTTAGAAAAATTACCTATTTCTTTTCCAAGTACAACAAGATGTAAAAAACCATTGACTGGTGGTATTTTAGTCAACAACTTTTAATAAAGAGCTGTTTCTTTTTTAATATATTTATCTAAACATTTTGTGAGTGTATTTTCACTTTTGGAGAAAAAATGATTAGCGTCTGAAATAGCTTGAAATTCAACTTTAATTCCCTTTTGAGCGCTAAGTCTTTTGTCTAGATCATTTAAAAAATCTATTGGAACAAGCTCATCATTTTTACCAAAAACCATTAAACCAGATGTGGGACATGGTGATAAAAAAGAGAAATCATAAACATTGGGTTGGGGTGATATAGCTATAAATCTATTTATTTCTGGTCTTCTCATTAGTAATTGCATGGCTATCAGTGAACCAAAAGAAAATCCAGATACCCAACATTGTGAGTTATCAAAATTTTCTCTTTCTAACCAATCTAATGCAGCAGCAGCATCTGCTAATTCTCCCTGACCATTATCAAATTCACCATCACTTTTTCCAACTCCTCTAAAATTTACTCGACATACTGAAAAGTCATTTTCCATAAATGTATTAAATGTTTCGACAACAACTTTATTATTCATTGTGCCTCCATATTGTGGATGTGGTTGTAAAACTAATGCGATAGGAGATGTGCTTTTTTTACTTTTAAAATATTTAGCTTCAAGTCTACCAGCTGGACCTGGAATAAATATCTCTAATATTTTGTTATCCATAGTTAATATTGATTATTATTCTCAAAAAAAAAATACATTTATCACAACTGCGTGACAAAATGTTAGTTTTTTTTTTCATATGATACTTGACTATTTTAGTCGGGTTTATATATACCCCTATAAAATAAGGGATTTATGAAA